>Ga0265327_10000217_pt1 | contig 117085 bp, 116 predicted proteins | sample 41621metaG_FD_202089 | JGI IMG/M metagenome (GOLD analysis project Ga0265327, IMG submission 202089) | Rhizosphere microbial communities from Carex aquatilis grown in University of Washington, Seatle, WA, United States - 4-16-21 metaG | ecosystem: Host-associated > Plants > Roots >... | reverse complement strand
ACCGGAGACGCCGCCACTCCACGTTGGGTTATGTCAGTCCGGCAGAGTATTATGCCGGTTGGCTTGCCCAGCAAAAACTGGCAGCATAGGTGCTATGCTTGGTATCCGAAAAACAGGGGCAAGCTCACTGTTCCACCACCACCTTTTCATTCGGCACCTCCCCAAACACTTCCGGCGCATACATCGCTTCTACCCGCGTGGCAGGGAGCGCGAATTCGCCGGCGTTGTTGAGACGCACGGTGTATTCGACCCAGAACTGGCCTTTGGGCACGTAGTCGTAGTAGGCGCGGAAGACGCCGAAGCCGCGTTCGGTAAAGCTGGGCCAGGCGCTGTTGTCTTTCCATAGTTCCTTGTTTTCGTCGCTGCGGGCGATGACGGAATCGCGCGCGGTGTTGCCGAGAATGCTGGCGCCGCCGGGGGTGGGGTCGGAAACCACCACCCAGCTCAGTTCCTGCGCCGATTTGACCGTGACGCGTATCCGCACCACGTCACCGCGGCTCCACTTGCCCGGTATTTTCTGTTCCACCGGCGTCACCGTGCGGCTGACGCTGAAGCCGCGATTGGTAGCTTGATCCGGCACGGCGGCCTTGACCAGCAGGGTGGCCCAGGGCTTGCCGCTACCGTCCTGATTCAGGTTCAGGTTGGCGGGCTTGCTGTCCGCCGGCCACGGCAGGCTGATGCTGCCGGTTTCGGTTTTCTCCGTGGACTTCCAGGCGTAACTGCCTTTAGCCGCGCCCAGGCTGGCCTGGGTGGTACCGGTGACCGCTTCGCCTTCAAACGCCTTGGCGAAGCGTGCCAGCGCCACGCGGCCCCAGGCGTTGGCCACTGTGGTGCTCCAGTGGCCCTTGTCCTGGCGTAGCAGGGCGCCGCGCAGCAGGGCGGGGGCGTCTTCCTTCCAGGCCGGGTTTTGCATGACGATGTCGAGCAGGCGTAGGCTGTTGACGTCGCCGTTGCCCATCAGCCACCACCAGTTGTCGTGCTCCTCGGTGTTGAACATCAGGCGGCCGCTGCCGACATAGCGCAGACGGTTGCGCAGTTCGCGCTCGACTTGCTGCAGGCGTGCCTCTTGCTGCGGCACGTCGGGCACCTTGAGCAGGATGGAATACCAGTCGATCAGCGTGGCGGTGGCGGCGCTGATGGGCTTGACCTCGAAGATGCCGACCATGCGCGCATCGGCTTTGCCCAGACGGGCCAGGATTTCCAGTGCGTGGATGCGGCGGTCGATGAGGTTTTCCAGCGGCACCCAGTAATCCGGCTTGAGGCGGCCTTCGACAAAGCCGGCGAGCGCCTGCGTCATGCGCTCCCTGGCCGCGTCTGGCACCACAAAGCCCTGCGCCTGGGTGATGCCGAGCACGTAGGCGGTGAGCGCGTCGCTGCCGCGCCCCAGGCCGGGGAAGTACATGGCGAAACCGTCATTATCGAGGTAATTGGGCAGGTTGGCGGCGATGCCATCCCACAGAGCCTTGTCCTGCAGGCCGACGGCGATGGAGGTTTTCTGCTCCAGGCAGGAGAACGGGTAGGCCTTGAAATAATCGACGATCCCCTGCGTCTGGCCGGCCAGCGAGGCGGTCAGGTTGACGTCGATACCGCCCTTGCCGAGCAGCGCGCCATGCGGCAGGGTGGCCGGCACGCTGTAGGTCTTGTCGAGTTGCAGGAAGCTGGCCTGCTGCACCGTCACCGGTACGGCGGGGATGACTTTCTGCGCCAGTTTTATCCGGTCACTGGCATGGTCGGACTTGGCTTCTACCAGCCATTCCAGCTTGCCGGCGCTGTCCGGCGCCTTGACCAGCCAGGCGACTTCCTGCGCGGCGCTGGCGGCCAGCTTGACGGTCTGCGGGGCCAGTTTCTGGCTGCCGGCCTGGCCGGAAACCGTGACCTGCGTCGGCTTGCCGGTGCCGTTGCGCACCGTCACCGCCGCACGGTAGCTGTCGTTCTCGCGGATCAACGGCGGCAACCCGGAGATCATCTGCAAGGGCTGGCTGGAAGTGATTTCCGCCTCGCCGCTACCGAACAGGCTGGTGCCGACATCGGCCACCGCCACCAGCTTGAACGCGGTCAGCGAATCGTTGAGCGGCACATTCACCAGGGCTTCGCCGTTGGCGTCCAGCTTGACGCGCGGATTCCAGTACAACAAGGTGTCGAACAGCTCGCGCGTAGTCAGCTTGCCGCCTCCGCCGCCGGCGGGCAGGGCCTTCTTGCCGAAATGGCGTTTGCCCACCACCTGCATTTGCGCGGTGGCGGTTTCCACCATGTAGGCGTGCTCCTGAATCATCGCGCCGAGCAAGTCCCAGCTCGGGTTAGGCGCCAGTTCCAGCAGCGCCTTGTCCACCGCCGCGACCGCTACTTCGCTGCCGGCCGGGGCCGGCTTGCCGTTGGGTTGCAACACCTTGATTTTCACTTTGGCGACTTCGCGCGGGGCGTATTGCGGCTTGTCAGCCGACACCTTGACCTTGAGTGTATAGCCCGCATTGCCGACCTTGATTTCGGTGAGGCCGAACTTGAAGGCCGGCCGCGCCAGATCGACAAAGGCCGTGGCTTGCGGCACGCCGCCGCGCCATTCCTTCCACCAATCCAGCGGCGTGCGCCAGCCCCATTGGAAGAAGGAATACCAGGGCACCTGGTGCAACCGTCCGCGCACCGCCAGTACGGAGACGAACACATTCGGCCCCCACTCCGCCTTGATCGGGATATCCACCGTCGGGCTATGCCGGTACAGCGGGTGCACGAAAGTTTCGATCACGCCCTCGCGCTCCACGGCGACCAGGGCGGTAGCCTCGCGGAACGGCGTGTTGACTTGCAGCTTGAGCGTTTCCCCGGCCTGGTATTCGCGTTTGTCGGGGGTGAGTTCCATGCGATCCTGGTCGCCTTGCTCAAACCAGCTATCGTCGCTGCCGGAACTCCAGAATGAGCCGCCGGCTTGAGACCGATGGCCGCCGCTGTCCGTCACCTCAGCCACCAGCGCGATTTCGCCCGACGCCTCGGTGGCAATTTCGCAGCGCAGCATGCCGCGCTGGTCGGTGTTGCCGCCGCACACCTGGCCCAGGCTTTCCTGTTTGTTCTCAGTTTCGTAGCTGTAAAAGCCGCCGATGATGCGCTTGCGGTGGGTGAATTGCAGCTTGCGCACGGCATTAACCTTGACCGCTACCCCGGCCTTGGGCTTGCCCTGCAAATCCAGCACCAGTGCCTGCGCCAGGCGCTTGCCATCAGGCAGGCGGTCGTCCGTGATGCGCAGGCCGACGGCAACATTGGCTGGCCACAGCTCGGTTTCGCCGGCGATGGTCTGGATTTCGCCGCTGGGGTCGGCGAAAGTCATTTCGTTCAGCAAGCGCATCGGGGTGGTGATGGGCTTGGGCAGCTTGACGCTGGTTTGGGCGTTGCCGTGCTGATCCAATTTGACCGGCCGCTTGTCGGCCAGCAGTTGCTTTTGGCTGTCGTCCTCGGCCAGGCCAAAATTGAATTCCTTGAATTCGGGAAAATGCAGGTAGTCGCGCTCCATCATGCTGGACACCTGCACCGTCTGCCCGCTCGCGCCGCCGCCGTTGAGGTAGGCCAGGTTGAGGCTTAACGGTATTTCGGATACCCCGCCCAGGCGGGGCTTGGCGCTACGGATAGACCCAGCATAGGCCGGCAGGCGGAAATCCGACACGCGGAACTGGCCGATGTCCTGCCAGCGGTTGGCCAGCTTGAGCGCATAGCTGCCGAGCTTGGCACTTTGCGGGATTTTCCACTGGAGGGTGGCAGTGCCGCGCGCATCCCATTGCAGCGGGATGTTCTGTTCATCCTCGCCGCCGATCAGCGCGATGGTCAGCTCGCCGGGCAAATCCTGTTCCGGGTAGGCGAAGCCCAACAGTTTGGGCGTGCGCGCCACCAGCTTCATGGACACCGTTTCGCCAGCGCGCAGCAGGGTGCGGTCGAGGATGGCGTGGATTTGCGGCGATTGCAGGTTGCTCCAGGTGTTGACGTTGAAGCGCCACGGCTCGATGCCGCGGTTCCAGTCCGATTGCACGAAGGAAAAATCATCGCCCAGGCGTGCGCTGGCGTAATAGGCATCACTGCCGCCATCGCAGCGTGTGGCGTGCTCGGGGTGTATCGTAATGCCAGCCAACGCGCGGCCTTGCGTGTCGGTTATGCCCGACCATAGCGAGTTGCCGTTGCAGTCGGTAATTGCCACTTCGGCACCGGCCACCGGCTTGCCGTCGGACAGCCGCGTCACCCACACCAAGCTGTTGTCGCGGCCTTTCTTGAAATGCACCGAAAGGTCGGTCACCAGCGCCGTGGCGCGCACGTACATGGGCTTGGGGTTCTGCGGGTTGTCTTGCAGTAACAGCGATTTACCCAGCAGCCGGCTTTCCAGTTCGACCACGTAGAAGCCGGGTTTCTGCAACGGGATGCCCATCACCTCGAACGCCTGCGCGCCGTTGGGCTTAGGCAGGTTGCGCGCTTCGGCCACGCGGCCGGCCAGAAAGGACAACTCACGCGGGTACATCCAGTCCGTGACTTCGCGGTTGCCGGGCGGCAGCGGCTGGGTTTCGCCGTCCTCGGCTTCTTGCGCAACCGGGGGTGGCGGCAGCATGATCTTGCGCGTCTGTTGCTCGAATTGATGCAGTTCGCGACTGACGTTCAGCATCTCGTCCATGCTACCGTAGCGCGCCACGCGCATGGCGATATTGGCTTCGATGCTGCGCACCGTCACCGGCAGTACGCCGCCTTCCTTCGCTTCCAGGATGCCGAACGGCGCGGCGAACTTGGCCAGCGGCGGCATCTCGCCCACGCTGACTTTAAGCGGAAAACTCGCGGCGTTGTCGAGCTTGCGCCCGCTGATGTCTTGCAGTTTATCGGGCAGCCGGATTTGCGCCGCCATCCCGGCCGGGAAGGGGCCTTTGAACACCACTCCGCCGGTCGTATCCTGCTGCACGCTCTGCTCGCGCCAGGGCTTAATCTCTTTGCTCCCGGCCACCAGGCGGATGGCGGCGGCGGTTTGCCAGGGCACCTCCGCGCTGAATTGCAGGCGCAGGTCGGACAGCGGCGAGCAAGGCGCGCTGGGTTTTTCCCGCTCGCAACTGAAGGCGGCGCGGAACGGCAGCCGCACCCGGTATTCAAAGCTCTGCGCGTTGCGCACCACGCTGCCGTTCATGCCCTGGATGCCGGCGCCCCACACCAGCTTCATTTTGGCGCCCGGTGGCAGCTTGGTCAGGCACTGCGCGGCAAAAGTACCAGGCTTGGTCTGCTCCCTAGTGCCGCGCAAAATGTTTTGCAGCTCAGCATCCGGCAGCACCTTGAGCGGCAGCTTTTCACCCACGCCTTCCGCCTCGCACCAGGCATGATCCTGCACCGTTTGCGGCTTGACCGGGGAACGCGGGGTGACGAGGAATACCTGGTCTTCCTCGATTGGCTGGTATTTGTAGGGTTGCACTTGCAGCACCCATGGGCCGGGGCTGGTGATGGTGTAGCGGCTTTGTCCGCTGACGGCCTCGCCATTAAGCGTCTTGAGGTTGCTCTTGAGGCGGAACACGCATTGTTCGCCCGGTTCCAGCGGCCGGGGCAGGGTATAGCTCCAGGTGTGCGGATCGTTCCAGCCGGATTTGCCATCCACCGGGCATTGCACCTCGAACGGCGGCGGCGCATCCGCCGCCCCCAGCGCCGCCATGTCGCTGCTGAATACCGCAGTGGCGACTTCCGCATCGCGCACTTCGCCTTGCGGGCTGAACTGGCGTACCGTCGCTGCAGGCGCTTGCAGTGACAGCGTCAGCAGGATGAAGGCAAATACGGTGCGCAGCATGGCAAGGCTCCTGGCTTTTGTTTTACGGAATCATAATCCAAAGTGACACCTGACGGCCTAGCCGGTAAACTTGCGGCCTTCGTTTCAACCCGGTTTCCCTGTGTTATCCAAGCTCAATCCCCCGCAACGCGAAGCGGTCAAATACCTGGACGGCCCTTTGTTGGTGCTGGCTGGCGCCGGTAGCGGCAAGACGCGCGTCATCACGCACAAGATCGTGCACCTGATCGACCAGTGCGGCTACGCGCCGCGTGAAATCGCCGCCATCACCTTTACCAACAAGGCGGCGCGCGAGATGCAGGAGCGCGTGGGCGGGCTGTTGCAGGGCAAGCCGAGCAAGGGGCTGACCGTCACCACCTTTCACTCGCTGGGCTTGCAGATGCTGCGTCAGGAGGCGCAACTGCTGGGTTACAAGCCGCAGTTTTCCATCCTCGATTCCTCCGACAGCTTCAAGATTCTGGCCGACGTGCTGGCGACCACCGACAAGCAATTGCTGAAACGCACGCAATGGCAGATTTCCGGCTGGAAGAACGCCTTCCTCACGCCCGACCAGGCCAAGGCGCAGGCTGCCGATGAGAGTGCCACGGTCGCGGCGCGCGTTTACCAGCTTTACCAGCAGACGCTGAAAGCCTACCAGGCAGTGGATTTCGACGACCTGATCCGGCTGCCGGTGGAGCTGTTCCAGCAGCACCCGGAGGCGCTGGAAAAGTGGCAAAGAAAACTGAAATACCTGCTGATCGACGAATACCAGGACACCAACGCCTGCCAGTACAGGCTGGTGAAACTACTTACCGGCGTGGAAGGCCGCTTCACCGCCGTCGGCGACGACGACCAGGCCATCTACGGCTGGCGTGGCGCCGACGTAGAAAACCTGCGCCAGTTGACCGAGGATTTCCCCAAACTCAAGGTCATCAAGCTGGAGCAGAACTATCGCTCCACCGTGCGGATTTTACGCGCCGCCAACCAGGTCATCGCCAACAACCCCAAGCTGTTCGACAAGAAACTGTGGAGCGAGCACGGCACCGGCGACCCGATCCAGGTGGCCGCCATGCGCGACGAGGAGCACGAGGCCGACACCGTGGTGGTGAAGCTGCTGGCCTACAAGTTCGAGCATCGCAGCAAGTTCGCTGACTATGCCATCCTCTACCGCGGCAACCACCAGTCGCGCCTGCTGGAAGAAAAGCTGCGCGAATACAAAGTGCCTTATACCGTCTCCGGTGGCCAGTCGTTCTTCGACAAGGCGGAGATCAAGGACTTGGTGAGTTATTTGCGCCTGATTGCGAACGAGGACGACGATCCGGCTTTCATCCGCGCCACCACCACACCGAAGAAAGGCATCGGCAACACCACGCTGGAACGCCTGGGCGAATACGCCGCCAGCAAACATATTTCGCTGTTCGAGGCGGCGTTTGAAGGCGACTTCCAGCAGACCGTCGGCCACAAGCAGCTGGACGACCTGCTCACTTTCTGCCGCTTCATCCAGCGCATGCAGGAGCGGTCGGTCAAAGACCCAGCGGGCGAGGTGCTCAACGACCTGCTGGCCGCCATCCAGTATGAGATGTTCCTCTACGATAGCGAGGAACCGCGCGCCGCCGAGAGCAAATGGAAGAACGTGATGGATTTTGTCGGCTGGTTAACCAGAAAAGGCGAAGCCGACGAATCCACCCTGCTGCAACTCACTCAAACCGTCGCCCTGATGAGCATGCTGGAAGGCCGCGAGGAAGAAGTGGACGCGGTCAAGCTCTCCACCCTGCATGCCGCCAAAGGCCTGGAATTCGGCCATGTGTTCCTGATCGGCGTGGAGGAGGGCATCCTGCCGCACCGGGAGTCAGTGGACAGCGGCAAGATCGAGGAAGAGCGTCGTTTGATGTACGTCGGCATCACCCGCGCGCAGCGCTCGCTGCACATTTCCTGGTGCAGGAAACGAAAAAGAGCCGGCGAAACCGCAGCCTGCGAGCCCAGCCGCTTCATCGCCGAACTGCCGCAGGACGATCTGCGCATTAGCGGCATGCCTGGTGGCGATCCCACCGCAGCCAAGGAAACCGGGCGGGCGGCGATGGCCAGCATCCGTGCCATGCTGGGCAAGTAGCACCGCCTCCCGGAGCTTCGCCCGGGCCTTCAAGTGTACTATTCCGACTGCTGTGAGAATACGCGGCTGGCGAGGATATCTTCGGCTTCTATGGTCATCAGATCCTGGCGCGTCAGCGACTTGCTATGGCCGACAAAAAGCCGGTTGGCCTGGCGCAGCCGGCAGCGATCCAGGGCATTGCGGATTGATCGGCCGTTGGCGAAATTGGGCATCTGCATGCGTTTGACGATGTAGTCGGCAAACGCATGTTCCGCCTTGGGGCTGAAGCGGTAATTGAGCTTGGCCATCATCAGCTTGGCGATCTGCAGCAGCTCTTCCGCTGTGTAATCGGGGAAGTCGATGTGGTGGGCGATGCGTGACGACATGCCGGGATTGCTCTGGAAGAATTTGTCCATGCGATCCTTGTAGCCGGCCAGGATGACGACCAGGTCGTCGCGGTGGTTCTCCATCACCTGCAGCAGGATTTCTATGGCTTCCGCGCCATAGTCGCGCTCGTTTTCCGGCTTGTAGAGGTAATACGCCTCGTCGATGAACAGCACGCCACCCATGGCTTTTTTCAACACCTCACGCGTCTTGGGCGCGGTGTGGCCGATGTACTGCCCAACCAGGTCATCGCGCGTGACCGCCACCACATGGCCTTGCCGCACGTAGCCGAGGCCGTGCAGTATCTCCGCCATGCGCATGGCCACGGTGGTCTTGCCGGTGCCAGGGTTGCCGGTGAAGCACATGTGTAGCGAGGGCGACTGCGCGCTCAATTGCACCTGTTCGCGCAGCTTGTCCACCAGCAGCAGCGCGGCGATTTCGCGGATGCGGCTTTTGACCGGCGCCAGTCCGACCAGCTCTTGTTCCAGCTGATCGAGGATGCTCTGGATATTGGATTCCTGGTAAACCTTGTTCAGGTCTACCGGCGTGGTATCAGGGATTTGCTCGCTTGGGTCATCCATACCATCATGGCCCGGTTATAAGCCATAGCGGCGACCTTCGGGCTTGTCGGTCGCGTAGGAGTGGAGCGTATAGTTGATATGGCGGCCACCGTGCTCCTGGCGCACTAGGCGGAACCCCGGCTCTTCCGCGGGGCGGTTGACGAGGAAGGACATGCGCGGCGTCTCCCAGCCGCGCGAGCTATCGAAGGCGGTGACGCGGATGTAGTGATTGGGGTAGGTAGCGCGGCACTCCTTGATCTCCATCATGATGCCGGCGGGGTCACGGAGGTCGAACATCGGCATGCCCCACATTTCCCAGTAGGTGTTGCGTGGATGCGGGTCGTCGGTGTATTCGACATTGACCGCCCAGTTGTTTTGCAGTGCGTATTGGATCTGGCCGGTGATCTGCGCGTCGGAGAGGTCGGGCAGGAACGAGAACTGGCCTTGGGTGATTTTCATGATGGCTTTCTCCTTTACACGGACTCGGTCGCGGTCGGCACGAAGTCTGCCGTATCGGTCGAGGAGTAGTTGAAGGTGATGTCCTTCCAGGTATCCAGCGCGGCCTGTAGCGGCTTGCACCACTTGGCGGCGGCCTCCAGTATCTGCGGGCCTTCGTTCCAGATATCCCGGCCTTCGTTGCGCGCCAGGATCATGGCTTCCAGCGCTACCCGATTCGCTGTCGCCCCGGCCTGGATGCCCATGGGGTGGCCGATGGTGCCGCCGCCAAACTGCAGCACCACGTCTTCGCCCAGGTAATGCAGCAACTGGTGCATCTGGCCGGCGTGGATGCCGCCCGAGGCCACCGGCATCACCTTGTTGAGCGAAGCCCAGTCCTGTTCGAAGAACAGGCCGTTTTCCAGGCTCATCGGCGTGTGCGGTTCGCGCAGGGTATCGTAAAAACCCTTGATCATGAGCGGGTCGCCTTCCAGCTTGCCGACGACGGTGCCGGCGTGGATATGGTCCACGCCCGCCATGCGCATCCATTTGCAGATCACGCGGAAATTCATACCGTGGTTTTTCTGGCGCGAATAAGTCGAATTGCCGGCGCGGTGCAGGTGCAGGATCATGTCGTTCCTGCGCGCCCACTTGGCCATGGACTGGATCGCGGTGTAGCCGATCACCAGGTCGATCATCACAATCACCGAGCCCAGCGACTTGGCGAATTCGGCGCGCTCGTACATATCTTCCATGGTGCCGGCGGTGACATTGAGGTAATGCCCCTTGACTTCCCCTGTCGCGGCCGATGCGCGGTTGACGGCTTCCATGCAGTAGAGAAAGCGGTCGCGCCAGTGCATGAACGGCTGCGAATTGATGTTCTCGTCATCCTTGACGAAATCCAGCCCGCCCTTGAGCGCCTCGTATACCACGCGTCCGTAGTTGCGGCCGGAAAGCCCCAATTTTGGTTTGGTGGTCGCGCCCAATAGCGGGCGGCCGAATTTGTCCAGGCGCTCACGCTCCACCACAATGCCGGTCGCCGGCCCCTGGAAAGTCTTCAGGTAGGCGACTGGGACGCGCATGTCCTCCAGCCGTAGCGCCTTCACCGCCTTGAAGCCGAACACGTTGCCGATGATGGATGCAGTCAGGTTGGCGATGGAGCCGGGCTCGAACAGGTCGAGGTCGTAGGCGATATAGGCGAAGTATTGCTGGTCGGTCTTGGTGCCGGGGCCGGTGTTGGGCACCGGGTAGACCCGATAGGCCTTGGCGCGGTAGACCTCGCAGGCGGTGAGGCGGTCGGTCCACACCACCGTCCAGGTAGCGGTGGATGACTCCCCGGCCACGGCGGCAGCGGCTTCGATCGCGTCCACGCCTTCCTGCGGCGTGATGCGGAACACTGAGATGAGGTCGGTGTCCTTGGGGATGTAGTCCGGTTCCCAATAGCCCATTTTGGCATAGGGAATCACACCGGACTTGTAGCGTTCCTTCCCCTCCTTGATGGTGCCCGTAGCGGCCGTAGTGTCTGTCATTTCCAGCTCCTCGAACAAAAGAAAACAATCTGGAACAAGCAATTCATGCACAGGTAAGAAATATGCAGTTGGTAAGGATTCTGGCAAACCTTTTGGATAAATAGAAATCAATTATTTCTATGTTTATAATAGCCATACGTCTATGTATTGAGGGCTACGACCATGATGCGCCATGCCACATTCCGCCAGCTTGAAGTGTTCGAGGCCATCGCCCGCCTGGGCAATTTCACCCGCGCCTCCGAGGAGCTGCACCTGACCCAGCCTACCGTTTCCATGCAAATGAAAAAGCTGGCCGATGCCGCCGGGCTGCCGCTCTACGAGCAGGTCGGCAGGCAAATCCAGCTCACCGAGGCCGGCAAGGAACTGGCCGCCACCGCGCGGGAAATCCTGCAGTCGCTGGAACGCTTCGATATGGCGGTGGCGGATATGCAGGGGCTGAAAAAGGGCAAGCTGCGCCTGACCGTCACCACCACTGCCAAGTATTTCGCGCCACGCATCCTGGGCGAGTTCTCGCGCATCCATCCGGGGATCGAGGTTGCGCTCAAGGTTACCAATCGGCAGAAAGTGCTGGGGCGGGCAGCAGAGAATCTGGATGATTTGTACATCCTCTGCCTGCCGGACAGCGACGTCGCTTTGGAGACACTCCCGTTCTTGGAAAATTCGCTGGTCGTGCTCGCCCATCCCGATCATCCGCTGGCTGGGGTAAGCAACATCCTGATCGAACGCCTGGCGGAAGAACCCTTCCTGATGCGCGAGCCCGGTTCCGGCACCCGTATGTTGGTGGAAGAGATGTTCGCCAGCCACGGTATCAAGCTCAATATCCGCATGGAGCTGGGCAGCAACGAGGCGATCAAGCAGGCCATCCTGGGCGGGCTGGGCATTTCGGTGCTATCGAGCCAAACGCTGGGATCAGGTACCAACGGTGAACCCATTGTGCTGGATGTGGCGGGCTTCCCCATCGTGCGCCAGTGGCATATCGTCTATCCCCGCAGCAAGCAGCTTTCCGTGGTTGCCAAAGCGTTTCTGGAGTTTTTGCCGGGGTACGTTCCGCATTTGAAGTAAGCCTTCATTGCTCCTGCGTTACAATACGCACCCCGCTCCTGAGTCCTGCCCCATGCCGCTGATCACGCTTGAAAACGCCTCCCTCGCCTACGGCCTCACGCCCCTGCTTGACCATGCCTCCCTGCTGCTTGATCCCGGCGAGCGCGTTGGTTTGATCGGGCGCAACGGTACCGGCAAATCCAGTCTGCTCAAGGTGCTGGCCGGCGAAACCAAGCTGGACGACGGCACCGTATGGCGCGCGCTGGGGATGCGCCTGGCCTATGTGCCGCAGGAGCCGCCGCTCGACCCAGCGCACACGGTGTTCGAGGCGGTGGCGGAAGGCTTGGGCGGGCTGCGGCAAGTGCTGCTGGATTATCACGCCGTATCCCACGCCATGAGTGATCCAGCGGCCGACACCGCTGCCTTGTTGGACAGGATGCAGGCGCTGCAGCACGAGCTGGAAGCGCACAACGGTTGGCAGGCACAGGCGCGTATCGAGACCGTGCTGTCGCGGCTGGAATTGTCGGCTAATACCGCGGTGAATACCCTGTCCGGCGGCTGGCGCAAGCGGGTGGCGCTGGCACGGGCGCTGGTGGCCGAGCCGGAAGTGCTGTTGCTGGACGAACCGACCAACCACCTCGACTTCGCCGCCATCGAATGGCTGGAAAACATGCTGCTGGATTTCAATGGCGCGCTGCTGTTCATCACCCACGACCGGCGTTTCCTCGATCGGCTGGCGACGCGCATCATCGAACTGGATCGCGGCCACCCGACCGAATTCAAGGGCAACTTCAGCGCCTACCAGGTCAAGAAGGCGGAGCTGCTGGAAGTCGAAGCGACGCACGCCGCCAAGTTCGACAAAGTGCTGGCGCAGGAGGAAGTGTGGATACGCCAGGGCATCAAGGCGCGCCGCACCCGCAACGAAGGCCGCGTGCGCCGGCTGGAGCGGCTGCGCCTGGAACGCGCTGCGCGGCGCGAGCGCCAGGGCAACGTGCGGCTGGCGCTGGACGAGGGCGAGCGTTCCGGCAAGCTGGTGGCCGAGCTAACCCATGTCGGCAAGGCCTTTGGCGACAAGGTCGTTATCAAGGACTTTTCCACGCGTATCCTGCGCGGCGACCGTATCGGCCTGCTCGGCCCCAACGGCGCCGGCAAATCCACCCTGCTCAAGCTCATCCTGGGCGAACTGGAACCGGACAGCGGCGAGATCAAGCGCGGCACCAGCCTCAACATCGCCTACTTCGACCAGATGCGCGAGCAGCTGGACGAGGAAGCCACGCTGGCCAACACCATCAGCCCTGGTTCTGACTATGTGCAGATCGGCAACGAGCGCAAGCACGTCATCAGCTACCTGGAGGACTTTTTGTTCCCGCCACAGCGCGCGCGGGCGCCGGTGAAATCCCTGTCCGGCGGCGAGCGCAACCGGCTGCTGCTGGCGCGCCTGTTCGCCCGTCCCGCCAACGTGCTGGTGCTGGACGAGCCCACCAACGATCTCGACATTGACACGCTGGAACTGCTGGAAGAGCTGCTGCAGGACTTCGGCGGCACCCTGTTCCTGGTCAGCCACGACCGCGCCTTCCTGGAAAATACCGTGACGCAGGTGATTGCCTTCGAGGGTAATGGCCAACTGGATGAGTTTGGTGGCGGCTACGATGACTGGAAGCGCTTCACCGAGCAGCGGGCGATAACAGCCAAGCCCAAGGCCGAACCAGCACCCAAGCCCACTGCAGCTAAACCGATGCAAGCCAAATTAAGCTACAAGGAACAGCGCGAACTGGAAGCGCTGCCGGACAAAATCGAAGCGTTGGAAGCGGAGCAGGGCAGCCTCAATGCCGCCCTGGCCAGCGGCGACCTCTATCGCAACGATCCGCAACAGGCGAAAGAGTTGCAGACTCGTTTGGCCGGGATCGAGCAGGACATGGAACTGGCACTGGTACGCTGGGAAGCGCTTGAGCAGCGGCGTGGTTGACTGATGCAGGCGAGGCCGCCTGCGCTACAAGTTTGGCGCCCCCGACACGAATCGAACGTGTGACCTACCCCTTAGGAGGGGGTCGCTCTATCCACTGAGCTACGGGGGCGAGGTCGGCATTTTCTCATAATTTCACCCGCCCTTCCTACTTGGCCGTGAGGCTTCCCAAGTCGCGCTCATCCAGCCAGCGCCATGCGCCTAGCGGCAGATCATCTGGTAGGGCGAGACCGCCGATGGCGATGCGCTTCAGGGTTTCCACGCGGTTGCCGGCGGCGGCCACCATGCGTTTGACCTGATGGTATTTGCCTTCGCCCAGCGTCAGGTGCAGTACGTGCGCGGTTACCGCCTCGCACGCCAGCGCGGCGATCGGCGCCGGTTCGTCGTTGAGCTGCACGCCTTGCAGGAGGGCGGCCAGTTGGGTGGAATCCAGCGGGTGCTTGGTGGTGACTTCGTACAGCTTGGGCACTTTCCACTTGGGGGAAGCCATGCGGTGGATGAACTGGCCGTCATCCGAGAACAGCAGCAGGCCGGTGGTGTCCTCGTCCAGGCGGCCGATGGACTGCACGCCGCGCTCGCGCAGTGGCGCCGGTAGCAAGGCGTAGACGCCGGGATGGTGGGCGGGTTTTTGCGAACATTCGTAGCCGGCTGGCTTGTTCAGCATTAGGTAGGCTTTTTCACAGTAGCGCCAAGGCTCGCCATCCACTGTGAATTGCAGACGTTCCGTGGGGAAGTCGGCGAACGGATCGTCGCAGGGCGCACCATTGACGGTCACTCGCCCGTCGCGCGCCAGGATGCGGCACAGCTTGCGCGAGCCGAAGCCCTGCGAGTGGAGGATACGTTCCAGTTGCATCCTTAAAATCCCAGCAACCGTGCCGTCTGGTAGAAGGCAAAGCTGACCAGCCAGGCCAACAGCAGTGACCAGGCGATGGAAAGCCACATGAAGCCGCTGCTTTTGGCTTCGCTACGCAGGGTGGCGATGGTGGATAAACAAGGCGTGTAGATCAGGGTGAACAGCATGAAACTCATGGCCTGCACCCAGTCCAGCTTGTGCGCCATCAGCTGCATCAGTGCGTCGCCTTGCAGGCCGTAGATGACGGCGAGCGACCCGATGACGATTTCCTTGGCGACGAAGCCGAAGATCAGGGCAATGGCGAGTTGGCCGTCGATGCCGATGGGGTTGAGCATCGGCGCCAGCGCGCTGCCGATCATGCCGGCGAAGGTGTAGGCGCTGGCGGGCGGCACGTCGCTGGGGTAATGGGTCAGCGCCCAGACCAGTACCACGCCAGCGATGATGAACTTGGTCGCCCGGCGCAGGAAGTGGCTGGCCTCGTGCCAGGCGCGCATCAGGATTTGGTGTGGCGTCGGCAAGCGGTAGGGCGGCAGTTCCAGGATGAAAGGTTCGCTGTTGGGAAAGCGTCCCTTGAACAGCAGGGCGCTGGCGAAGGTGGCGGCGAAGCTCACCAGATAGAGCGTGAACAGCACCAGCGGCGCCTGCTGCGCGGTAAACAGGGCGGCGGTGATGAACACGAACACCTGCAGGCGCGCCGAACACAGCGAGAATGGGATGACCAGCATGGTGAGCAGGCGCAATGGCCGGGAACGCATCACGCGCGTGCCCATCAGCGCCGGCACGTTGCAGCCAAAGCCCATCAGCAGCATGACGAAGCCGCGCCCGTCCATGCCCATTTTGGCCATCAGCGCATCCATCAGGAAGGCGGCGCGCGATAGGTAGCCGCTGTCTTCCACCAGCGTCATCACCAAGAAAAACAGGATGATGATGGGCACGAAAGCCGCCACCGTGCCGACGCCGTTATAGATGCCATCCAGCAGCAGGCCGTGCAGCCAGGGCGGCGCGCCGGACAGCAGCGGCTCCAGCAGGCCGCCGCGCAAATAGCCGAGCAGCCAGGCGACGCCGTCCTGCAACGGCTTGCCGACGGTGAAAATGAACTGGAACAGCAGGTAGAGCGCGCCGAAAAATAGCGGCAGCCCCAGCCAGGGGTGCAGCAGCACGCGGTCTATGCGCGCCGTGGTGTGGTCGGTGAACTGTGTTGGCAATTGCACGGCGTGGTGCAGGATGGCATTCATTTCCTGCTCGATGTGGTCGTCCGGGCGCAGCTGCTCGCGCAAGGCTTCCGGCCCGGGGGCGGACTTGGCTTCCAGGGTCTGCGCGGCCAGCGTCAGTGCCTGCTGGCAGCCGTCGCCGTATTTGGCACTCAGCAGCGTCACCGGTATTTGCAGGTGCTGCTGCATCAAGGCCAAGTCAACGCTGACGCCGCCGCGCTTGGCTTCGTCTGCCATGTTGAGCAGCAACAGCATGGGCAGGCCAAGGTCGCGTAACTGCAACGGTAGCGAAAGCTGGCGCTCAATCTGCGAAGTGTTGAGCACCACCAGCACCAGGTCTACGTGATTGTTTTCCAGGAAGTGGCGCACCACCTGCTCGTCGTCGGAAAAACCGTGCAGGTCGTAAATGCCGGGCAGATCCACCAACTCGGCAATATGGCCGCCAAGCAGGATTTTTGCGCTCATCAAGTCCACCGTGATGCCCGGCCAGTTGCCCACCCGTGCCGAGGCCCCGGTCAGCCGGTTGAACAAGGTGGATTTGCCGGTGTTGGGCATACCCAGCAGGGCGATGCGTTTCATATCTGGATGCGGCGCGCTTCGGACTGGCGCAGGATGATGTCGGTGCTGCCGATGCGCACATGTAGCGGGCCGGAGAAGCTGGCGCGGCGTACCAGTTCGATGCGCTTGCCGACGCGGAAGCCCAGCGCCGCCAGTCGCTGGTGCAGCCCTTCTTCCGCATGGATGGCGCGGATGACGGCATGTTGGCCGGGCTGCAGGCTGGCAAGGCTAGGATGTTGCATCAGGGCTGATTGGTTGTGCCAAATAATAACGGTTCTTATTGTTGCACAGGTGGCTGCCGGTGCAAGCAAAAAGAGCCTGCATCGTTCTGATACAGGCTCTTGAGGTTGCTTTTGCCAGAGAAGTTACTTGGCGGGTGCGCTGACGTTATCTACCACCTTGGCCTTGGCGCGCAGGTCGGACACCATTTTCTCGACCTGACGCTGCTGCAGGCTCTTCTGGATATTATCCTTGACCTTGTCGTAAGGCGGCGGCTGGACGTCACGCACGTCCACCAGCTTGATGACGTGCCAGCCGTACTGGGTTTGCACCGGGGTCTTGGTGTATTCGCCTTTCTTCAGGCCGGTCACGGCATCATTGAAAGACTTGACCGGCGCGCGTTCCGGCGCGAACCAGTCCAGTTCGCCGCCCTTGTCCTTGGAACCCGCATCCTGGGATTTCTCCTTGGCCAGCTTGGCGAAATCGGCGCCTTTGCCTAGTTGGGCGATGATGTCCTTGGCTTCCTGTTCGGTCTTGACCTGGATGTGGCGAACGCTGTATTCCTTGGTGCCCATTTGCTGTTTGAGGGTTTCATACTCGGCCTTCATATCGGCCTCGCTAATCGGGTTTTTCTTCAAGTAGTCCTGCAGGTAGGCATTAATCAGCAGTTCACGGCTCGATAATTCCACCCGGGACAGGTAATCCGCCTGCTTGTCCAGGCCGGCTTTTTGCGCTTCCTGGATCACTACTTCCTGGGTAATCAGGCGGTTGACCACCAGGCCCTTGGAATTGTCATCCAGCTTTTGCCCCTGGGCGGCGGCATCCTTCAGGATGAAATCCACCAGGGATGACTTGATCGGTTTGCCGTTGACGCTAGCCAGGTCGGCAGCCAGCGCAGTGCAGGCGCTGGTCAACAGGATTGCGCCGAAAAGTTGAGTGATGAAACGCATGAATTTGTCCTTGAAAATGATATTTAAGGGTTTTCACCCGGGGCGATTGCCTGAATGCTTAACGCATGGATGCCGGATGCGGCCAGGTCGCCCACCGCCTGATACACCAGGCGGTGCCGGATTATCGTTGATTTGCCAGCGAAAAGCGAGCTTTCGATGGTGATGCTGTAGTGGCCGCCGCCGCTGTTGCCGGCGTGGCCACGATGCTGTGCGCTATCGTCCTGGATGTCGAGCCGGCTGGGTTGCAGCACGGTCAGGCGCTGGCGTAACTGTTGCGGGGTCATGGCAAGGTCTTGCGGAATGGCTTCACGGTGACCCCGGCATATACGCCGCTGGCGACAAAAGGGTCGGCCTCGGCCCAAGCCTGCGCCTCCCCCAGCGAGGCGAACTCCGCCACGATCAAGCTGCCGCTGAAGCCGGCGGGGCCGGGATCAACGCTGTCGATGGCGGGGAAGGGGCCAGCCAGTAGCAGCCGGCCTTCCGCCTGTAGCTGCTGCAGCCGCGCCAGGTGCGGCGGACGGTTGGACAAGCGTTTTTCCAGACTGTTGGGGATGTCTTCGGCAATGATGGCGTACAACATTATTCTTGATCCTTTACATATTTTCCCAAGAGCAGGCTTTGCATCACCACGAACACCAGCATCAAGCCAGTAGTACCGAATAGCTTGAAATTGACCCAGGTGTCGGTGGCGTAATGGAAAGCGACATACAGGTTAAGCACACCGAGCACCGCGAAAAAAGCCGCCCAGGCGTGGTTGAGGGTGCGCCAGACGCCGTCCGGCAATGCGATTTGCTGGCCCATGATGCTGCGGATCAGGTTTTTATTCCAGAACAGTTCGGCGGCGAACAGCACCACGGCGAACAGCCAATACAGCACGGTAGGCTTCCATTTGATGAAGGTCTCGTCATGCAGCAGCAGGGTCGCGCCGCCGAATACCACGATGATGACGCCGCTGGCGATCAGCATGCCATCCACCTTGCCGTGGCGGTACTTGACCCAGCCGATCTGCACCAGCGTGGCGGCGATGGCGGTGGCGGTGGCGGCAAAAATCCCTCCTATTTTGAAAACGATGAAAAACAGGATGATGGGGAACAAATCGAACAGGAATTTCATGGGGAGTGGGGCAGGAAAATGCCGCTAAAGTATCAGTGAGGCAGCCATTTTGCTATGATTCGGCTTGCCCCACAAGATAACTTCCATGCCTTCCCCAATTGACCTGCACAGCCACTCCACCGTTTCCGATGGCACCCTGACGCCATCGGAGTTGGTGGAACATGCCGCCGCGCGCGGTGTACGCGTGCTGGCGTTGACCGACCATGACGATGTGGCGGGCCTGGAAGAGGCTGCCTCGACCGCCGCCCGGCATGGCATCACGCTGGTCAACGGCGTGGAAATCTCCGTCACCTGGCATGGCCGCACCGTGCATGTGGTCGGGCTGAAAATTTCTCCTACCCACGCGCCGCTGGCGCAAGGCTTAGCGGCCATTCGGCAAGGGCGCCAGCTGCGCGCGGAAGGCATGGCGGACAGCCTGGCCAATGCCGGCATCCACGGCAGCCTGCAAGGTGCACGGGTTTACGCCACGCGCGGCATCATCGGCCGCATGCACTTTGCCCGCTTCCTGGTAGAGCAAGGCCACGCCAAGGATGCCGCGGCCGTATTCAAGAAATACCTGGTCAAAGGCAAGCCCGGCTATCAGGAGCACTGCTGGGCGGCGCTGGAGGATGCCGTCAGCTGGATCACCGGCAGCGGCGGCATCGCGGTACTGGCGCACCCCGGCCGCTACGACCTGGGCCGCGTCAACATGCTCACCCTGCTGGCCGAATTCCGCGAGCTCGGCGGCACCGGCGTGGAAGTCGTCACCAGCAGCCACACCCCGGAGCAATCCCTCCACTTCGCCCGCCTCAGCCACCAATTCGGCCTGCTGGCCTCCAGCGGCTCCGACTACCACGGCCCCGGCCAGACCTACATTGACATGGGCCGGCTGCCAGACTTGCCCGCCAACTGCACGCCGGTATGGCAAAGCTGGCCAGAAGCTATGGCGTTGCAATAAAACGCTGAAAATCTGTATCCGGCAAAGAGGAATATCCCAAATCGGGCAAATCAAGCACAATTAGCACTTGTCTCTCAATATGGGGAACAGTATGGATTACAGGAACATCATCACCATCGAGCCCGGAAAGCGCAGTGGCAAGCCGTGCATTCGCGGGCTTAGGATTACCGTCTATGACGTGTTGGACTATCTTGCGTCCGGCATGACGCAGCAGCAGATACTCGAAGACTTTGACTACCTGACGGCCGAGGACATACAAGCCTGCCTCGCCTATGCCGCCGACCGTGAAAAACACCAACTCGTCGTCAACGCATGAAGCTGCTGTTTGATGAAAATCTTTCGCCCAGGCTGGTGGAAATGCTGGCCGATGTTTACCCGGACTCGGCGCAGGTTGATCGGGTTGGTCTGGGTAGCGCGTCCGATGCCGTAGTGTGGGAATATGCCAAAGCGCAAGGTTTCGTCATCGTCAGCAAGGATTCTGACTACCAAGAATTGAGCACCATCAAAGGACATCCGCCCAAGTTCATCTGGCTGCGTCGCGGCAACTGTTCAACCCGGCAGATCGAGAGCCTGTTGCGTATCAACAGCGCGCGGCTGCTTGAGTTTGACCGTGACGATGATCTTGGCTATTTGATGCTGTTGTAAGCAATGCCGGGTTTCGGCGGTGTGGGATACTTGATGAAACCGGCCCCATTAACGTATTGGTTTTTCTGGCTAAGTACGTTGATGCTTGCCGCCGGCACGCCGCAAGAACTCTTCCGCAGCCAGGGCAGCGCGGTGGAAGTCATCAAGCTGGGATTGTTCCAGGCTTACGCCGGCCGGCATCAGTAATGGGTGGGAGCGACGCCCCTGGCGCGATCAAAGGTGTCCTTGCTATACCCCTTGATCGGGGCGAGGGCGCCCCTCCCACAGAAGCGATGAGATGTTGAAAGGAAAGGGAACATGCGAGGCAAAGGCATTTTGGGGTGGTGGATTGGCGGGAAGATCATAAATTGTGGTCTGTTCCCTGTCATTGCTTTTTGTGCCCTGTTATTGATTGCTTGTGACCAGCCTGTCCCTAAACAATCCAGCCCGGTGCTGGCAGCAGCATCAAGCCCCCGGCCATTGAACGAAGCAGAGGTGCGGCAAAAATACCGTAACTGTTCCGACGGCTATTACAGCGGGCCGCAACCCGGCAAAACACGTTATACCAAGGACGATTATTACTGGGTGGTGACGCCCGAATTCGCCAAGCGCTACTGCATGCCGCCGGAATTCGTTGACACCCAGTTGAAAGGCGCGCTGGCGATTGCGTATAAACCGGTGCAGGAAGGCGCGGAGAATTGCGGCTTTGGCGGAAACAAGGAAGCGTGCAGCCGCCGCACCGCCCATGGCTTTGAAATCTATTTTGATAGCGCCATCCCCATTGAGCATGTGAGTGACACCAAGTACAACTACCGTGCTTTTTACATGCTGCCGCATTCCAAGCATTTGATTGGGCCGAATGACGACCAAATACAAACGCCACAACAACGCAAGCTATGGGAACAGGACCGCCCCGGCGCACAGAGTCGTTTCAAGGTGCCTGGCTGGGGAATTGGGGAAGCTAATCACGGCAAGATGCTATGGTCATTTGTTCCTTGTGGCGAAGTTCAGTATATCGACAACATTTTGCCTGGCATTAATTTCCTCAGCTTGGAGTGCAGCATGGGGGATTTCAACAACCCGCGCCGGCCGATTGAAAAAGGCATGAAGTATATGCTTGAGCTTACCAAGCTCCATGATGAGGACAGGGACAACAAGCCGCTTGAGGAGTATGCCTATCTGATTACTCTGCCTGACCGGTTAGCGCAGCGGGTTGAGGCGGTGGATAAGCAAGGGGCGGAAGCCTTTAACCGGTTGCTCCATCAGGCGCTGCCGGAAGCTTATGGGAAATAAGTGTGCTCAAAAATGTCCCAGGAAAACCTTTTGAATTGAACAGATTGAGGAGGCTGCCATGACCGACGTTGCCAACCAGAAGGTGGATTACTTGCGTAATGCCGAAGCGGGCGTAGCCTGCAAGAAGCCGAAGGCGTATTGCGGGGCAACTTTGCCCATTTCCCGCATTACACTGCGTTCCATGCAGGCTACGTTTGGTCTGTAGTTTCCGTGGTTTAAGCTTTTCTTATGGCGCAATACTTCTCCATTCATCCCGATAATCCCCAGCCGCGCCTGATCCATCAGGCGGCGGAGATCATCCGTGGCGGCGGCGTGGTGGCTTATCCCACCGATTCCTGCTATGCGCTGGGTTGCCACTTGGGCGACAAGGAGGCGCAGGAGCGCATCCGCGCCATCCGCCAGGTGGACGAGCACCACCATTTCACCCTGGTGTGCCGCAACTTGGCGGAAATCGCCACCTACGCCAAGGTGGACAACAGCCAGTTCCGCTTGCTCAAGGCCAACACGCCGGGCAGTTATACTTTCATCCTGCAGGCCAGCCGCGAGGTGCCGCGCCGTTTGCAGCATCCCAAGCGCAGCACGATAGGCCTGCGCGTGCCGGATCACGCTGTTACACTGGCGCTGCTGGAGGAGCTGAACGAGCCGTTGCTCAGCATGACCCTGATGTTGCCCGGCTGGGATGCGCCGCGCGAGGCATGGGAAATCCGCGACGAACTGGAGCGGCAGGTGGACCTGGTGATTGATGCCGGCGCCTGCGCCCAAGAAATGACCACGGTGATAGACCTGACCGGCGCCGAGCCAGTGTTGGTGCGGCGTGGCCGGGGTGATCCCGCCCCATTTGGATTGGAATTGGATTAGTGATGCTGTTTCAAATCTTGCAGTCTTATTTTAATTTGGACACCGTCCAGAAGGTTACGGTAAGCATATTGCCCGTGATTTTTGCCATTACCGTGCACGAGGCGGCGCATGGCTATGCGGCGCGTCATTTCGGTGACATGACCGCGGCGGCGGCAGGGCGGATTAGCCTGAATCCGCTACGCCACATTGATCCCTTCGGAACGATTCTGCTTCCCCTGATGACCTCGCTGCTGGGCGGCGTCATGTTCGGTTGGGCCAAGCCGGTACCAGTCAATTTCGGCCGCCTGCGCCATCCCAAGCGCGATATGCTGTGGGTAGCTGCTGCTGGGCCGGGTTCCAACCTGGCAATGGCGCTGTTGTGGGTTGCGGCAATCAAAATATCCATGCTGCTACCGTCCTATGCTGCGGTGCCGCTGACGTATATGGGCGCTGCCGGAGTGTGGATCAATACCATCTTGATGGTGCTCAACCTGTTCCCGCTGCCGCCGCTGGATGGTGGGCGCATTGCGGTCAGCCTGCTGCCGCAGCCCTATGCCTACAAGTACGCGCAGATCGAACGCTACGGTTTTATCATCCTGATTGTGCTGCTGTTTACCGGCATTCTCGGTAAAATCCTGTGGCCGCTCATCAATGTGGTGATCGGCTTATTGTCTGTGATATTCAACTTTTAAGGGATTCCGTTTCATGGCGGTTGAACGCGTTCTTTCGGGCATGAGGCCCACTGGCAGCCTGCATCTGGGGCATTACCACGGCGTGCTGAAAAACTGGCTCAAGCTGCAGCATGAGCATGAGTGCTTTTTTTTCGTCGCTGATTGGCATGCGCTGACTACCCACTATGACACCCCGCAGATCATCGAGGAGAGCGTGTGGGAAATGGTGATCGACTGGCTGGCCGCCGGCGTCGACCCGGCCAGCGCCACCGTGTTCATCCAGTCGCGCGTGCCGGAACATGCCGAGCTGCATACGCTGCTATCCATGATTACCCCGCTGGGCTGGCTGGAGCGCGTGCCGACCTACAAGGACCAGCAGGAAAAGCTGTCCAGCAAGGACTTGTCCACCTACGGCTTCCTTGGCTACCCGCTGCTGCAAAGCGCCGACATCCTGATCTACCGCGCCACCCAGGTGCCGGTGGGCGAGGACCAGGTGCCGCACATTGAATTCACCCGCGAGATCGCACGCCGTTTCAACCACATCTACGGCCGTGAGCCGGGTTTCGAGGAAAAGGCCGAGGCCGCGATCAAGAAGCTGGGCAACAAGAAGGGCGCGCTGTACGAAGAGCTGCGCACACGCTACCAGGAAAGCGGCGACGACGACGCACTGGAAGCCGGCCGCGCCTTGATCCACGAACAGCAGGGCCTGAGCCTGGGTGACCGTGAACGCCTGTTGGGCTTTCTGGAAGGCGGCGGCAAGATGATCCTGGTGGAGCCGGAAGCGGTGCTGACCCCGGCTTCCAAGATGCCGGGGCTGGATGGGCAGAAGATGTCCAAGTCCTACAACAACACCATTTCGCTGCGCGAAGAGCCGGACGTGATCGCCAAGAAAATCCGCACCATGCCCACCGACCCGGCGCGTGTGCGCCGCACCGACCCAGGCGACCCGGCCAAGTGCCCGGTGTGGCAGTTGCACCAAGTGTATTCCGACGAGCAGCGTCGCGCTTGGGTGCAGGAAAGCTGCAAGGGCGCTGCCATCGGCTGCATCGAATGCAAGCAGCCGGTAATCGATGCGGTGCTGGCCGAAATCAAGCCGATCCAGGAACGCGCCGCGCAATACGCCGAAGACCCCACCCTGGTGAAAAACATTGTCGCCGACGGCTGCGAAAAAGCGCGCAAACTGGCGCGCGAAACCATGCGCGACGTGCGCGAGGCGATGGGGTTGAGCTACAACTGATGCTTCCTGCCGCCAGCGCCCGCATCCATGGAGAGCCCCTGGCGGAACTGCCGCAGGATCTCTATATCCCGCCGGATGCGCTGGAGGTTTACCTGGAAGCCTTCGAAGGGCCGCTCGACCTGCTGCTGTACCTGATCCGCCGGCACAACCTGGATATCCTCGACATCCCCATGGCCGAGCTGACGCGCCAGTACATGGATTTTGTCGAGGCCATGCGCGCGACCAGGCTGGAACTGGCGGCCGACTACCTGCTGATGTCGGCCATGCTGATCGAGATCAAGTCACGCATGCTTCTGCCCAAGCCGGCGGAAATCGAGCAGGAAGACGACCCGCGTGCCGAACTGGTGCGGCGTCTGCTGGAATACGAATCCATGAAGCTGGCGGCGCAAAAGCTGGACGAGTTGCCGCAGGTCGGTCGCGAGCTGCTGGTGGCGCAGGCTTATTTCGAGCACATCCCGCAGCAGCAGTTGCCGGGCGTGAGCATGGAGGATTTGCTGGCCGCCTGGCAGGAGGTATTGAAGCGCGCCAGCCATTACGTGCACCATAAGGTCAGCCGTGAGGAGTTATCCGTACGGGAACACATGAGCCTGATCCTGCGCAAGCTGAATGCCGAGCCGCTGCTGGAATTCACCGCGCTGTTCGATTTGAAGGACGGCATCCCCAAGCTGGTGGTGTGCTTCCTTGCCATCCTGGAACTGGCGCGAGAGGGACTGGTGCGGCTGACGCAGATGCAGGATGCCTCGGCGGCGTTCTCCCCGATTTATGTGCAGGCCGTGGAAGCCTGATTATCGTGTCCTCCGATATCCAGCACCTGAAAAACGTCCTCGAAGCCGCGCTGTTGATCAGCCACGAGCCGCTTTCGCTGGACGACCTGCTCAAGCTGTTCGACGAGCGTATGGAGCGTACCACCCTGCGCATGTTGCTGGACGAGCTGAAAAGCGACTGGGCTGGCCGCACCATGGAACTGGCGCAGGTCGCCAGCGGCTGGCGCTTCCAGGCGCGCGAAGACTACTGGCCCTACCTGGCCCGGCTCAACCCGGACAAGCCGCAGCGTTACTCGCGAGCGGTGCTGGAAACGCTGGCGATTATTGCCTACCGGCAGCCGGTGACGCGTGGCGACATTGAGGAAATTCGCGGTGTGGCGGTCAACCCCAACATCATCCGAACGCTGCAGGAACGCGACTGGATTGACGTGGTCGGCCATCGCGAAGTGCCGGGCCGGCCATCGCTGTTCGCCACTACCAAGACCTTCCTCAACGATTTGAACTTGCGCTCGCTGGCGGAACTGCCGCCGCTGGAGCGTTTCCCCCAACACGAGATACCGCTGGATTTATGACACGCCCCTTCAAGCAAAACCGCACGCCACGCCCACAACCCGCGGCCACCCCCAATCAACCGTCGCAGCGCCTGCACAAGCTGCTGGCACTGGCCGGTCTCGGCTCGCGCCGCGACATGGAAGAGCTGATCGCCAGCGGTCGCATCACCATCAATGGCCAGACGGCGCAGGTCGGTGCGGCCGTGGTGGCCAGCGATGTGGTGAGGCTGGATAGCCGCCCGCTGCATTTGCCGTTCGAGGCCGAGCTGCCGCGCGTGCTGCTCTATCACAAGCCGGAAGGCGAGATCGTCAGCCAGGACGACCCGGAAAAGCGCGCCACCGTGTTCGACAAGCTGCCCAGGATACGTGGTGGGCGCTGGGTGGCCATCGGCCGGCTGGACATCAACACCTCCGGCCTGCTGATTTTTACCACCTCCGGCGAGCTGGCCAACCATTTCATGCACCCGCGCTACGAGGTGGAGCGCGAATACGCCGTGCGCCTGATGGGTCAATTAACCGAAGGCCAGCTGCTGCAACTGACCCAAGGCATCGAGCTGGATGACGGCATCGCGCAGTTCGACAGCATCCAGGACAAGGGCGGCGAGGGTGCCAACCATTGGTACCAGGTCATGCTGCGCGAAGGGCGCAACCGCGAAGTGCGGCGCCTGTTCGAGGCCATCGGCCTGATGGTGAGTCGTTTGATGCGCGTGCGCTTCGGCCCGGTCAATCTGCCGGCGCGCCTCAAGCGTGGCCAGATGCTGGAGCTGCCACCCAAGGAAGTCGCCGGCTTGCTGGAATGGGCTGGCCTTGCCGTGCCACGCTCGCCGCAGCGGCCGCAGAAGGAAAAGGAAAGCCTGGGCAAGAGTTTCACCCCCAAGGAGCGCAAGCCGGAAAGTCGCGATAGAACGCCAGTCGCGGATTTTGCCAAGAAACCAAGAAAATCTCCTGCACCCAAAGCTCCCCCCAGCAAACGGCGCATCCGGGGCGACGCCATGACGCCGCCCGCGGTGCAGAAACGCAGCGACCGCAATCGTGGACGCGGATAAGCCCGAGGTTTGGCGTTCCTGGCTTTGATGGGTATGGCGATTGCTTGTAATCTGACGATGATTGGATACTGAAACCGAGATTGGCACAGAGATGAAGATTAGCAAACACACTTTGCGGTCAGGACTGCTGGCGCTGGCGGCATGCCTGGCGATGCTAGCGCCCGTGGCCGCGCACGCCGGCGCGGTGATCCAGGCCATCAAATCGCGCGGCGAGTTGCGCTGTGGCGTGAGTGAGGGCATTCCCGGTTTTTCGGCCAGAGATGCCAACGGCAACTGGTCCGGGCTGGACATTGATTTCTGCCGAGCGCTGGCGGCGGCGCTGCTGGGCGATCCGCAGCGCGTGGCATTTGTCCCGCTCAAATCCTCCATGCGCTTTCCCGCGCTGGAAGTGGGCAAGGTTGACCTGCTGGCGCGTAACACTACCTGGACCATGGAACGCGAAGTGGTGCTAAGGCTGGAGTTCCCCGGCGTGTTGTTCTATGACGGGCAGGGCTTCATGGTGGCGAAGAAAGCCAAGGTGCGCAAACTCGCCGACCTCAGTGGCACCACCGTGTGCGTGGAGAAGGGCACCAACCACCAGCGCAACCTGCTCGATTATTTTTCCGATCATAAAATGTCGGTCAAGCTGTTGGTCATTGATTCGGCCAGCGGCGCGGCGCAAGCCTTGTTCGCCGGGCGCTGCCTGGCTTACAGCTCGGATAGTGCGCAGCTCGCAGCCATGCGCCTCACCGCCCCGGAGGGGGCAAAATCCATGGCCATCCTGCCGGAGCGCATTTCCAAGGAGCCGCTCGGCCCGGTGCTGAAGCGCGGTGACGACGACTGGTACGCACTGGTGCGCTGGGTGCTGTATGCCTTGATCATGGCCGAGGAGCGCGGCGTGACGCGTGCCAATGTGGATAATGTGCTGCCTAAGCTGGTGTTGTACGAGGACAAAAACTCTCCCGCCACTGCGCTGGGTGTGTCGCCAGGCTGGGGACAGCGCGCGATCAAGGCGGTGGGCAATTACGGCGAAATGTATGAGCGCAATGTCGGGCGCGACAGCCCGCTCGGCATTGAACGCGGGCTTAACCGATTGTGGGATCAGGGCGGGCTGATGTACGCGCCGCCGCTACGTTGAGGATGATACGGTGAACGACTTACAGCTTTATCTGACTTTCGCTATTTTCGCCGCTGTCATCCTGGCGATTGCCTTCGATGTCATCGATATGGCACTGGCGGCGCTGCTTGGCGTCAGCCTGATGATGCTGTTCGGCATCCTAGGCAATGAAGACTTCGTCGCCGTCGGCAAGACGGCGGCCGGGCCGCTGGCCTTGCTGTTCGGCGGCATGGTGGTGGCGCGCGTGCTGGCCGAGACCGGCATCTTCCCGCGCATTGGCAGTATTCTGCTGCGGGCCACCGGTGGCAGCGGCAAGCGTTTCCTGCTGTTGATTTTCGTCATCGTGGCGCCGGTGTGTTCCTTGTTGCCCAATGCCACCACCGTGATTTTGCTCGCGCCCATCGTCATCCGCGTCGCCCAGGCGCTGGAACTGGATTTCGTCGGCCCCATGATCCTGATGGCGCTGATCAGCAATACCGCCGGCTTGCTCACCCTGGTGGGCGACCCCGCCACCTTCCTGGTCGGCAGTTCGATCGGCATGAGTTTCGGCAGCTATCTCAAACACGTAAGCCTGGGTGGCTTGCTGGCCTTGCTCAGCATCCTGCCGCTGCTGCCCTGGCTGATGCCGCAGGTATGGAAGGTGCGCCGCCAGTTGCCGGCGCAATTGCCGGTGGAGAAAATCGAGCGGCCCTGGTTTGTGGTGCTGGCGCTGGTGGTGCTGGCCATCATGGTGCTGCTGTTCATGTTTGGCGAGGATATCCCGGCGCACATCGCGCCGCCGGCGGTCGCCATTGTCGGCGCCACGCTCGCCCTGCTGGTGGTTTATGGTGCGCGGGTGGCGCCGGTGGAAACCGTCATCCGCGATGTAGACTGGAAAACGCTGGTGTTCCTCGCCGCCATCTTTTGCCTGGTGCAGGGCTTCATCAAGACCGGATTGCTGCAAGGCATGGCATTCCGTCTGGCCGACGGCTTCGGCACCGATTTCCTGCTGGTGGGGCTGCTGTTGCTGGTGGGTATCGGCGTGTTGTCTAGCGTGCTGGCCAATATCCCGGTGGTGGCCGCGGCGCTGGTGATGACCAAGGGCTATCTGGTGGCGATCGAAGCGGTGCCGGAAACTGCCATGGCCGCCAGTTTTGTTGACTGGCCCATTGCCACGCTGCCGGTGTTCGTCGCCATGATGTTCGGCGCCACCCTGGGCGGCAATGCTACCATGATCGGCGCCTCGGCCAACGTGGTCAGCATCGGCATCTGCGCCAGCCACGGGCAACGGGTCACGTTTATCCGCTTCATGCGCTACGGCCTGCCTATCACCGTAGTTCAGCTTACGGTATCCGGTTTGTACGTGCTGGCCTTATCCCACCTGATGCATTGACGGTGCCGCATTTACCCATAAAGCATGCCCCGTATGCCTTCCTCTGCTTTTAACTAATATTCCTGTAAAACCAAAACATGCCTGAGCACTACAGCATCGTCATCATCGGCGCCGGTCCCAGCGGGCTGTCGGCGGCGGCGTGCGCTGCCGGGCACGGGATTTCCTATGTGCTGCTTGAGGCCGGGGAGGCGCCGGCCGATACCATCCGCAAGTTCCAGCGCGGCAAGCATGTGATGGCCGAGCCGCGCTGGCTGCCGTTGCGTGGCCCCTTGCCTTTTGCCCCGGCATTGCGCGAAGCGGTGCTGGAAACCTGGGAACAGGCCATTGCCGAACACGGCATCAATCTCCGTTACAACGCCAAGGTGGTGGGCTTGCGCCGGGGGGCCAAACGCTTTGACATCATGCTTGCGGATGGCGCCAAGCTAACGGCGGATAACGTGGTGCTTGCCATCGGCGTGCAAGGCAACTTGCGCAAGCTGGAAATCCCCGGCGGCGACTTGCCGCAGGTGCAGTATCAACTGGACGACCCACAGGCCTACCAGGATGAAACCATCGTCGTGGTCGGCGGCGGCGATAGCGGGGTGGAGAACGCGCTGGCACTGACCGGGCGCAACCAGGTCATTATCATCAACCGCGAGGAAGATTTCAGCAATTGTAAGGAAGGCAACCTGAACCAGTTGACCGAAGCCAGGCGCACTGGCGCACTGGACTGGTTGCTGGAAACCACGCCACAGGCCATCGAACAAAACGCCCGGGGCACATTCCCCATCACCGTGGTAGCCAATACCCCGGCCGGGGTCGAGCGCATTCCCTGCCACCGCGTCATCGCGCGGCTGGGCGCCTTGCCTTCACGCCCCTTGCTGGAAAGCTTTGGCGTCGCTTTCCCGACGCCCGATCCGGCGGCACTGCCGCGGCTTTCCACGCGCTACGAATCGGATGTGCCCGGCCTCTATATCATCGGTGCGCTGGCCGGTTATCCGCTTATCAAGCAGGGCATCAACCAGGGTTATGAGGTGATCGAGTACATCCTGGGCCACCCGGTAGAGCCTGCCGATAGCGCGCTGCTGCGCGAGAAATTCGCCAGCTTCTGCGAAGGGCGCAGCATTGAGGAGGTACTGGAAAAAATCCAGCGCAACGTGCCGCTGCTGGCGCTGCTCAATACCTTGCAGCTGCGCGAGCTGGTGCTGGAAAGCAATATCCTGCTGCCGGTGCCGGGGGAGGTCATTTTCAAGCGCAACGATTACAGCACGACTTTCTTTTTCGTCGTCGAAGGCGAACTGGATGTGCTGATTGACGACGATGAGGTGGCGGATGCCAGCATCGGCGCCGGGGAATTTTTTGGCGAGATGGGGCTGGTTTCGGGCCGCCGCCGCGCAGTGACGATGCGTGCGCGCAGCCGCTGCGTGCTGATCGAAACGCCGCGGCGGGTGATGCAAAAGTTGCTCGAATCGGTACAGGCGATGCGCCGCATTCTCGATGAGGCGGCGATCAAGCGAGTGGTTCAGCTTTGTGTCGGCATCTCGTTGAGCGAAGCCGATCTCGACGATCTGGCGCGCAACGTCACGCTCAAGCAGTACGCCGCCGGCGAGGAATTGTTCCACGAAGGCGACGAGGCGGATGGCCTTTATCTGATACAGCGCGGTTCGGTGACGGTCTCGCGCATGCTGGGTGGCAGGGAGGTGGTGCTGTTCTACGTGGCGGCCGGCAACTATGTCGGTGAGATGGCGCTGATATCCGGCGAGCCGCGCTACGGCACGGTACGCGCGGCGGTGACGACGGAAGCGGTGCTGATCGCCGCCGACCGCATGCGCGAAATCATCGCCCGCAACCCGGAAGTACGCAACGCCCTCGACGCGCGCTATCTGCAGCACTTACAGGAGCAGGAGCGGCGGCAGCAACTGGATACGGTGTCGGCTGGCGATGGCCACCTGGCGCTTCAGTCCGCGCCTTCCAACCTGATTTCCTTCCTGATCCAGCAGGGTGTCGGTGAAGCCACCGATATCTTGCTGATAGACGAATCGTTGTGCGTGCGCTGCAACTACTGCGAGCTGGCCTGCGCCGACACCCACGGCGGAGCATCGCGCCTGGATCGCGACACCGGCCCGATTTTCGCAAGCATCCGCATACCGGCTTCCTGCCGCCACTGCGAGCATCCGCACTGCATGAAGGATTGTCCGCCCGATGCCATCCACCGCGCGCCGCATGGCGAGGTCTACATAGACGACAGCTGCATAGGCTGCGGCAATTGCCAGCAGAACTGCCCCTACGACGTGATCCAGATGGGCGTGATCCAGCACGACCGGCCGCAACGCAGCCTGTGGCAGATCCTGCTCGGCATCACCCCGCCAGAGCAGGCGCTGGACGGCCCCAAGGTGGCGGTCAAGTGCGATATGTGCAAGGACATCGCCGACGGCCCGGTCTGTGTACGCGCCTGCCCGGTGGGCGCGGCCATGCGCGTCAACCCGGAGGCGCTGCTGGGCTACGCCGGTAGCGGGTCGGGCGAGGCGGAGATGCTGGGTGTGGGCGGGAATTCCTGATGAACGGCAACATCTTCGACTATAAAAACTACCGCTACTTCAAGCTGGCGACGGCCATCATTGTGCTTGCCCTGGCCGTTTATTTGCTGTTCGAGCCCGCGGTCGGCCACTATGGCGGTAGCTGGCTGGGCTATGGGCTGGGCACGCTATCCGCGCTGCTGGTGTTCTGGATGGCCTGGTACGGCGTGCGCAAGCGGCGCTATCGCGGCACGGGCGCCACCCAGGGCTGGCTGTCGGCACACATTTACCTGGGCACCGCGCTGCTGGTACTGGCCAGCCTGCACAGCGGCTTCCACTTTGGCTTCAACATTCACACTCTGACTTACGGGCTGTTGCTGCTGGTAGTGACGAGCGGCTTTTTCGGCAACTACGCCTACATGATCTACCCGCGCCTGATGACCGACAACATGGGCGAGGACAACCTGGATGCCTTGCTGCTGCGTATCGCCGATGCCGACAAACTGGCGCGCCAGATCGCCGTCCACATGCCGGACGACATCAACAATATGGTGGCGCGCGCCTGCCGCGAAACTTATATCGGCGCGGGCCTGCTGGAACAGCTCAAGGGCTACCGCCCGGACTGCCCGTCGGCGCTGGTGGTGCAGCAGCTCGCCAGCATGGGCAAGGAACTCTCCGCCGAGCAACGCAAGATGTACCACGAGCTGTATTCCATCATGGTGCGGCGCCAGTCGCTGGTCAAACGCGCGCGGCTGGACTTGATGTACCGCGCCCGGCTCGGCTTCTGGCTGTACTTCCATGTGCCCTTCGCCGTGGCGTTGCTGACGGCAATGACGGCGCACGTGGTGGCGGTATTTGTGTACTGGTAATTTATGATCCACTGTCTACTTATCAAGGTTTCCCACAATTCGCGCGGCTTGCCGGTGCGCAGCTATCACACGCTGACTTGCGACGAGCTGACGCTGGGGCGTGGCGCCGAAAACAAGGTACATTTGTCGGATCCGCGCGTTGCCATGCACCATGCCGTTATCAAGCGGCTGGACGATGGCCAGCCGCACCTGGTGGCCATTCATGGCGAGCTGGAAGTGGATGGCGCGCAGCAGCAGAGCGTGGCGCTGACGCATGGGCAGCGTGTCATGATCGGGCCTTACCAGTTGACCGTGGAACCGGCGCCGCCGGATGTTGACCTGGCGGTGTCGCTGGTATTGGCGCATCGCTTACCGGACGATTATCAGGATTTGAAGTCGCGCACGCGCGAGCCGTTGTCCGGCGCCGCCGCCTTCAAGCGCCGCTTGGCGTTGTGGCTGGCCGGCCTGACCGCGCTGGTGTTTCTGGGCTTACCGCTGGCACAGGTGCTGATTTCGTCCTTCCGCACCACCATGAACGAGCAGCCCATGGGCTTTGACCGCGTGTGGAGTCCGGGACGCATTTCCACCGCGCACCAGCATTTCGGTGCGCAGTGCGCCAATTGCCACCAAGTGCCGGGGCAACGTGTCACCGACCAGGCCTGCCTGGCTTGCCACCGCGATACCGCGCCGCACATTGTTGACCCAGCCTTGCAGCAGCATGCGTTTGCCGCCAAGGGCAGATATTTCCTTCACGGCGGCGTGCGCTGTATCGAATGCCACAGCGAGCACAAGGCGCCTTACCCGCTGGTGCGGCAGTACAACGGCGTTTGTGTCAGATGCCATGGCGACATCAAGGCGGTCAATCCCAAGTCTTTGCTGCCGGATATCCACGACTTTGACCATGACCACCCCGGCTTCAAACTCAGCTTTAAAACCGGCCCCGGCGAGCAGGATGTCGAGCGTATCGCGCAGGCGGACAAGACGCACCTCAAGGAAAACTCCGGTCTCAAATTTCCCCATTCGCAACATATCGGGCTGGTGCAGGGGCCGGGCGGCATGTCAGATATCCGCCAGCTGACTTGTGCCAGCTGCCACCACCCAGAAGGCAAGGAAATGCGCTTCGCCGTGGTTTCCTTCAAGCGCGACTGCCTTTCCTGCCATGCCGACCGGCTGGAAGTCGGCCCCGCAAACGCCACGCTGCGCCTGCCGCACGGCGCGGAACAGGACGTCATCAATGTTTTGAAAGCCGGCGCGCCCAAGCAATTTGCCCGCTACTCGGAAACCCTGAAGTCCGACGGCTGCGGTTACTGCCACGACATGGTTTCCCCCGCCAAGGACGATCCTCTGCCGTGGCGCGTGACGCCGCTACACATCACCCAGGACTGGTTCAGCAAGGCACGCTTCAACCACGCCTCACACCGCACCCAGCGATGCCAGTCATGCCACGCGGTGGAGCACTCCGAAAGCAGCGCCGACGTTGCCATCCCCGATAAATTATCCTGTTTGCGCTGCCATGCCGGTAGCAGCCCAAAATACCGCCGCATTGCCAGCAGCTGCATGTCCTGCCACGACTTCCATAATCCCCATGTTTCGTCGTACGGCGGCGGGGGTGCGAACGCGCAGGATGTTGCGCCGCAGCCCAGGTAGGGATAGATAGGGAATAAGAAAGGCGGCGGCCAAGAGACCGCCATTGTTAAACACAACGCGCTCGCTCAGGTGAGTTCTAACAATTGTTCGCGCGTCAGCAGAAAAACATAGCTGTCGCCGGCGCTGACTTCCAGCCAGGTGAACGGCAAGTCCGGGCAAGCCGCTTCCAGCGCGTCGCGGTTGTGGCCGATTTCCACTACCAGCAAGCCGCCGGGATGGAGGTGGGCGGCGGCTTCACGCAGCAGGGTGTGAGTATGGTCCAGGCCGTCCGACCCGCTGGCTAGCGCTAGGCTGGGTTCGTGGTGGTATTCCTGCGGCAGCACCTCCATAGAGGGCGAATCCACGTAGGGCGGATTGCTGATGATGAGGTCGTATTGCTTGCCGGCTAGCGCGCCCAGCATGTCCGATTTCACCGCGGCGACCTGGTTCTCCAGTCCATAGTCGGCGATGTTGCGGTGTGCCACCGCCAGCGCCTCGTCAGAGATATCTACTGCATCCACTTCCGCATTGGGAAAGGCGTGCGCTGCCAAGATGGCGAGGCAGCCGCTGCCGGTGCAGATGTCGGCCACGCTGACCACCTCTTCCGGGTTCGCGATCCACGGCGCCAGCTGCTCGCGTAGCAGCTCAGCGATGAAGGAACGTGGCACAATCACGCGCTCATCCACGTAGAACTTGAAATCTCCCAGCCAGGCCTCGCGCACCAGATAGGCGGTGGGAATGCGCTCGCTGACGCGGCGTTCGATCAGATGGGCGAGGTGCTTGCGCTCGATTTCGGTCAGCACGGCATCGAGAAAATTCTCCAGCGTGTCGCGCGGCAGGTGCAGTGCAGCCAGGATCAGCCAAACGGCTTCGTCATAGCTGTTGAGGGTGCCGTGACCGTAAAATATGCCGGCTTCCTCGAAGCGCGATACCGCATAGCGCAGCCAGTCGCGCAGGGTAAACAGTTCTTCGGAGACGCTCATTTCAACAGCTTTTCCAGCGTCAGCCGGTAGGTGTCCTTGAGCGGATCAATATCCGCCACGCCGACGCATTCATTGAGCTTATGGATGGTGGCGTTGAGCGGGCCGAACTCGATGACCTGTGGGCAGATGTCGGCGATGAAACGGCCATCCGAGGTGCCACCACTGGTGGAGAGTTCCGGTGTGATGCCGTAGGCTTGCTCGATGGCGGCGGCAATAGCATCCACCAGGTTGCCGCGCGGAGTGATGTAGGGCGGCGAATATTCCCACTCCAGATCGTAGTCGAGCGCGTGCTGGTCGAGGATGGCATGCACGCGGTGTTTCAGGCTGGCCTCTGTGCTGCCCTGGCCGTTGAGTTCTGGGCAGAAACGGAAATTGAACAGGATTACCACATGTCCCGGCACGACGTTGGTGGCTCCAGTGCCGCCGTTGATGTTGGACACCTGGAACGACGTCGGCGGGAAGTATTCGTTGCCTTCGTCCCACACCGTCTGCGCCAGTTCGGCGATGGCCGGGGCGGCCTTGTGAATGGGGTTTTTGACCAGGTGCGGGTAGGCGATGTGGCCCTGGATGCCTTTTACTACCAGTTTGCCGGACAGCGAGCCGCGTCGACCGTTCTTGATCATGTCGCCGACCTTCTGGTTGGAAGTAGGCTCGCCGACGATGCAGTAGTCCAGCAGCTCGCCGCGCGCTTTGAGCGCCTCTACCACCTTGACCGTGCCGTCCACTGCCACGCCTTCTTCATCGGAAGTAATCAGAAGGCCGACGGAGCCGGGGTGGTCGGGGTTGGCGGCGAGGAATTCCTCCAGCGCGACGATGAAGGCGGCGATGGAGGTTTTCATATCCGCCGATCCGCGCCCGTACAACTGACCGTCGCGGATAGTGGGGGTGAAGGGTTCACTATGCCACTGCTCGACCGGGCCGGTTGGTACCACGTCGGTGTGACCGGCAAAAACCACTAACGGACTGGCCGTGCCGCGTCGCGCCCAGAAGTTGTCGACAAAGCCGAAGCGCATTTTTTCGATTTTGAAACCGAGCTGTTTCAGGCGTGCGATCAGGATTTCCTGGCAACCGGCATCGTCCGGTGTCAGCGAGCGGCGGGAAATGAGTTCCTTGGCGAGTTCTAGCGTGGCGCTCATTTGAACAACCTTTCGTAATCGGCTTCGGCGAAGCCGGTGGCCAGCACCTTGCCGTCTTGTTCCAGTACTGGGCGCTTGATGACGTTGGGCTTGTCCAGCATCAGCGCCAGTGCCGTGGCGTCGTCCTTGATGGATGCTTTGACTTCGTCCGGCAGCTGGCCCCAGGTTGGGCCGGTTTTCTTCAGCAGCTTTTGCCAGCCGGCTTGCTTGAGCCAACCGGCCAGCATGGCTTCGGTCACGCCATGTTTCTTGAAATCGTGGAAGTCGTAAGCAATGCCGTGGGCTTCGAGATAAGCACGAGATTTTTTCACCGTGCCGCAGTTGGGGATGCCGTAGAGCTTCATGCACGCCTGCCAGAAAATAGAAAACCCAAATTCTAGCAGGCTTGCGCGCGAAGAGCCTATTTCAGGTCGAATGCGTTGCGCATGTCGTTGGCGCTGGCATCGCGTTCACCTAGCGGCGCCAGCCCGAAGCGGGTTTCGATCAGCTTGAGAATAGAGGTGGTGTCGTACTGTGTGTGATCCACGTAGCCGCGCTTGGCGAATGGGGAGATGACTATGGTCGGCACGCGCGTGCCTGGCCCCCAGCGGTCCTTGGTCGGTGGTGCCACGTGATCCCAGAAGCCGCCATTCTCGTCGTAGGTGATGATCACGGCCGTATTCTGCCACTGCGGACTATGCTCGATACGGGACAGCAGGCCGGCGATATGCTGCTCCCCGGCCATCACGTCGGCATAGCCGGGGTGTTCGTTCAGCTCGCCGATGGGTTTGTAGAACGCCACCGCGGGCAGTTGGCCGGCATCAATCGCCTTGAGGAAATCCACCTCGTCCTTGAGATGGGCGGCGCGTCCTTCGGTGCCTTCGGCATAACGGCCGAAGTAGCCCAGCGGCTGGTGGTGATACTGGAAGTTCTTACCCGGATGTCCGGCAATGGCATCGTTCCAGCCGCCCGAGTACCAAGCCCAGGCAATGCCTTGTTCCGACAGACGGTCGCCTATGGTTGGCAGGGTTTGCAGCGGCATTTGCTTGGCCGGGGTGGTGCCCGGTTTGATCGGCGTGGTCGCCGGTTGCAGCGTGTTGACGGCAAAGCCGTCCGGCGTCACCGCGCCATCCTTGACCAGTTGGCCTTGTGCATCCAGCACGGCGGTGACTTCTGCCGGGGCGTTGGCGTAGCGCGGTGTGCAGGCGCATACCAGCCAAAAATGGTTGAGGAAGGAGCCGCCGAACGCGCCCTGGAAGAAATTATCGGCCAGGGTGTATTGGCTGGCGTATTTCCACAGCGGCAGGCTGTGGCCGTCGTAATAGCCCATCACCAGCCCGCCGGCATCGGAAATGGCGGCAAAGCGGTCGTTGCGGCCGCCGTTGATCTGCGCCTGGTTCTGGTAAAAGCGGTGTACCAGATCGCCAATCTTCTGGTCGGCGGGGACATAGTGATCAATAGGGAAAGGACGGTTGGGCAGGTCGGCCGGGAAGCGCGCATCCACCGCCGGTGGCTTGAGTTCGGTATTGATGACCGGCGGCAGCGTCGTATAAGGCTGGCCGGCCAGGTCAGTTTGTGGCAACGTCTGGGCGCTCAAGCCGTTGGCGCCGGGGAACAGGCCATACAGATTGTCGAAACCGTGGTTTTCCAGATAGATGACCACGATGTGCTGGATTTTATTCAGTCCGGCGGGTGGCTCCGAGGCAACGGCCGACGAACAAACAAAGAGAAGGGTGAGTATAAAAATGCGCATGGCAGTTTCCCGTGGAAAAATCGGAAAAGCTACCATGCGCCTGTGACGCAAAAATGACAAGGGCACATCTATAAATCCAATTTTCGTCGCCATACGGCGTTGCTCATGAAAAATTATTCCTTACATATCCATATATGCCACGTCATAATTTTTCATTCGCGCCTTGTCTGGCTTAGAAACTTGAATTTATAGAAGTACCCACAAGAAAAATTAAACGCCGCGCAGCAGCTCGTTGATGCCGACCTTGCTCAGCGTCTTGGCGTCCACTTTCTTGACGATGACGGCGCAGTACAGGCTGTAGCTGCCATCCTTGGAGGGCAGGTTGCCGCTCACCACCACGGAGCCGGCCGGGATGCGGCCATAAGTCACTTCGCCGGTTTCGCGGTCGAAAATCTTGGTGGATTGGCCGATGTAGACGCCCATGGAAATGACCGAGTTGTCTTCCACTACCACGCCCTCCACCACTTCCGAGCGGGCGCCGATGAAGCAATTGTCGCCGATGATGGTGGGGCCGGCCTGTACCGGTTCCAGCACGCCGCCGATGCCGACGCCACCGGACAGGTGCACGTTCTTGCCGATCTGGGCGCAGGAGCCGACGGTGGCCCAGGTGTCGACCATGCTGCCTTCATCCACGTAGGCGCCGATGTTGACGTAGGACGGCATCAGCACCACGTTTTTGCCGATGAAGGAGCCGCGGCGCGCCATGGCGTTGGGCACCACGCGGAAGCCGCCGGCCTTGAAGTCGTCAGCGGTGTAATTGGCGAACTTGGACGGCACCTTGTCGTAATACTTGGTGCAGCCGCCATCCATGCGCACATTGTCTTCCAGGCGGAACGACAGCAGCACTGCCTTCTTGATCCACTGGTGGGTTTCCCACTGCTGGCTGTCGCCGATGCGGGTGGCGACGCGCAAACGGCCGGCGTTGAGTTCTTCCAGCACCGTGAACACGGCGTCCTTGACCTGCTTGTCGGCATTGACGGGGTTGATGTTGGCGCGGTTGTCGAAGGCTTGTTCGATAATGGATTGCAGTTGCTGCATGGGAGCCACCTAAGTTTTGAAAAAACGTGATTTTACTTGGTTCCGGGAAGTTCGTCAGTCCTTGAATTGGCGGATTTTTTCCAGCTCGCGGCGGAAGCCCTCGGCGTCGCCGAAATTGATGAAACCCTGGTAGCGTGCGTGCTCCGCCAGCACGCGGCGCGCATGTTTGATCGGGCACCAGTATTGCTCGGTGCGCGCCACGATTTCCGTCATGTAGGCCAGCAAGCCGTTGCCGTAGGAACAATAGGCGCAGTTCACCATTTCCAGCAGGTTGAGGTAGGCCAGGTGCTGGCGGTCGAACACGAAATAGTCGCTACGCTTGACCTTGGGGATTTCGAGCAGCGGAAAGCACACGGCGTGGTACAGGCTGCCCAGCAAGTCGAGCAACAATAACGCGGGCAGCAGAGCATAGGTGAATGGTGCCACCATGACATGGCGCGGACGCGGGAACAGGGCGTAGCTGAACAGGTTGACCTTGTGCCGACGCTGCTGCTGCAGGGTTTCGTGCTCGAAGTGGATTGTCTGGCGATGCTTGCGGTAGTGGATACGCTCGTAGGCTTGGTCAAGCTCGGCTTCAAGCTCCAGTTCCAGCGCCTTCATGCGCCCGACCAGTTCGCGGATTTTTTCGTGCATGTGCCACCCCCAAAAAACAAGGGCGCCGAAGGCGCCCCTGCGATGACCGTATTGTGACATCAAACTAGCCGTTCTTGGCTTTTGCTTCCTCGTACAGCGGCATGACGGTCGGGATCAGTCGTTGCAAGTCCTGCATACGCGACTCCTCGGATGGGTGAGTGCTCATCCATTGCGGCGGTTTGGCGCCGCCTTGGGCTCCCATTTTTTTCCACAGGCTGACCGCAGCGTTGGGATCGTAGCCGGCGCGGGCGGCGAGTTCCAGGCCGATGCGGTCGGCCTCGCGCTCGGCTTCGCGGCTATTGGGCAGGGTCAGGGCGACCGCAGTGACGGTGGAGCCGAGCAGCAGGGTGTTGCTGGCGGCATTCCTGTCCTTGGAGGTCACCCCGATAATGGCAGCCAGCCCCAGCAGGCCGATTTGCTGGGCATAGGCGCGCGACATCTGCTCGCGGCCGTGTTCGCGCAGGGCGTGAGCCATCTCATGCCCCATCACGGCGGCCAGTTCGTCGTCGGTGGGGTGGAGTTTGTCAATCAAACCGGTATAGACCATGATCTTGCCGCCCGGCATGCAGTAGGCGTTGACCTCCTTGCTGTCCTGCACGTTGACTTCCCATTTCCAGTTGACGGCATCCGGGCGGAACACGCTGGTCTGCGCGATCAGCCGGTTGGCAATGGCGCGCACGCGCTCGGTTTGCTGTGGGTTGGGGTTGAGCGCCTTTTTGGATTCGGCTTCCTTGAGGGTCTGCACATAGCTTTGCGCCGCCATGCCTTCCACCTGCTTCTCGGACAGCATCATGAATTGTTTGCGTTGCACTCCGACCGCGCCCGAGTTGGTGGTTTGCGTGGTGGCGCAGCCGGCCAGCAGGGTGGTGGTTAGCAGGGCGAAGAGAAATTTTTTCATGGCCATGTGTGGTATTGATGATTGGTAGGTGCCGCTCCCACAGCAAGGTTAGTGCTGCTGGTTCATCATGTAGCTATGCACTTCAGTGGGCGACACCGTGCCATCCTTGTCGGTGTCAATTTCGTCGAAGTGTTTGCTGACATTGGGCAGGGACTTGGCTTCTTCCTTGTCCAGGGTGCCGTCGTTATCCTTGTCGGCTTTTGTAAAGCCCATGCTGCTCTTGTTGTGTCCGGCGTTGTGTTTGCAGCCGGCCGCCCATTCTTCTTTGCTGATCTTGCCGTCGTGGTTGGCGTCCATCTGCTCGAAGTGCTTGTCGTGCATGGCCTGCGCTTCGGCTTTGTCTATGTTGCCATCGTGGTTGGTGTCGGCTTCGCTAAACGGGTCACTCGCACGCATGCAGGAATGGCCTTCGCCGCCGTCATGATCGGCTATCGCCGACAGGGAAAAGGTGAGAGTGCTGGCGAACAGCAGCGTGGAAAGTTTGTTCATGATCATTCTCCAAATTAGGTGAAGGAAGCCAGTTAACGTATCGGGGCACGTTTTGGTTGTCAACCCGGTGATTACAGCGCTACCTGGGCGCCCAATTCCACCACCCGGTTGGGCGGCAGCTTGAAATAGTTGGTCACGCTGTCGGCGTTGCGGAACATGGTGATAAACAGCCGCTCGCGCCAGAACGCCATTTCGGAGTGCCGGCGCGGGATCAATGTTTCCTTGCCGATGAAGAACGAGCTATCCATCATGTCCAGCAGCAAACCCTGCGCTTCGCACAGTTCCAGATCGCGCGGCAGGTCAGGCTCATCCTTGAACCCGTAGTTGACCGTCACACGGTAGAAGCCGTTGCCAAGCTCCTGCACCTGGATTCTCTCGGACGTAGTGACATGCGGCACGTCACCGACCTTGACCGTCACCAGTACCACCTGTTCGTGCAGTACCTTGTTGTGCTTGAGGTTGTGCAGCATGGCGTGCGGCACGCCATTGGGGTTGGGGGTCATGAAAATGGCGGTGCCCGGCACGCGCGACGGCGGGTGGCTGCCCATGGCCTCGACGAACGGTCGCAGCTCCATGGCCTCGTCGCGCAGGCGCTTGAGCAACAGCTCGCGGCCGCGCTTCCAGGTCAGCATCAGGGTAAAGATCACCACGCCGACCAAGAGGGGAAACCAGCCGCCGGCGGGAATTTTCAGGATGTTGGCGCCAAAGAAAGCCAGGTCCACGGTGAGGAATACCGCTCCCAGCGCCAGTGCGCGTAGCCAGCTCCAGCCCCATAGTCCGTGGAACACCATCACCGCCAGCAACGTGGTGATCACCATGTCGCCGGTGACGGCGATGCCGTAGGCTGCCGCCAGGTTGGACGAGGAGCCGAAGCCGACGACCAGGGCCATCACCGCCACCATCAGCCACCAGTTGACGCCGGGCAGGTAGATTTGCCCCTGCTCACTTTCCGAAGTGTGCTGTACCTGCACCCGCGGGATATAGCCCAGTTGCAGTGCCTGGCGCGAGACCGAGAAGGTGCCGGAAATCACCGCCTGCGAGGCAATCACGGTGGATAGGGTGGCTAATCCCACCAACGGGTACAGCAGCCATTGCGGCGCCAGTAGAAAGAATGGGTTTTTGACGGCATCCGGGTTGTGCAGGATGAGCGCGCCCTGGCCGAAGTAGTTGAGGATGAGTGCCGGCAGGACAAAACAAAACCAAGCCAGCCGGATCGGTCTCCTGCCGAAATGTCCCATGTCAGCATACAGCGCCTCGCCGCCGGTCACGGCCAGCACTACCGCGCCCAGCGCGACGAAGGCCAGCCAGTGGTTGCCAGTGAAAAAATGCACGGCATGCAGTGGATTGACGGCACGCAAAACCTCGGGATTTTGCAGGATGCTGGCAATGCCCAGTACTGCCAGCATCCCGAACCACAACAGCATGATGGGGCCGAACAGGGTGCCAACCGTGGCCGTGCCGTGGCGCTGCATCCAGAACAGCCCGAACAGCACGCCCAAGGTGATCGGGATAATCAGGGGGTGCAGGCGCGGGGAGGCGATTTCCAGCCCCTCCACCGCCGACAGCACCGAAATGGCCGGGGTAATCATGCCATCGGAAAAGAACATGCAGGCGCCGACAATGCCGGCCAGCATGATGAAACGCTGGCGGCGCGGGTTCTTGGCCGCTTGCTGACTAGCCAGCGCGATCAGTGCCATGATGCCGCCTTCGCCGTGGTTATCGGCACGCATGACAAAGGCCACGTATTTGACCGTGACCACCATGATCAATGCCCACAGGATCAGCGATAGCACGCCCAGCACATTATCCGGCGTCACCGGCATCGGGTGGTGGCTGGCAAAGACTTCATGCAGGGTGTAAAGCGGGCTGGTGCCGATGTCGCCGAAGACGACGCCGAGTGCGGCTAGGGAAAGCGCCGCAAGGCGCGATTTGTTCGAGTCTGGGGTATGCAAGTTTGGAGTACCTGAGCCTGGCACCAAGAAGCCGCTATTCTATCCCCAAGTAAGCAGATGCGGCTATGTCAGATATGGCCTGATTCCCAGGCTCGATTCCTGAGTTTGATCTGCTGGCTACAGCAGTTCCAAGGCCAAAACGCAGGTCGCTATAGCCATCACCGCCAAGGCGGCCATAAAGGCATTGTCGGCCCAGCCCTCGTAAATTTCTTGTTTCTGTGGGGTGCGGATGGAAAGGTAGGACAAGAACGCGCTGGCGACAAACGCCAGGCTGTCCAGCGCCAGGATTTCGTCCACCCAGGTTGAATTGCCACCCCCCGGGCATCAACTTGATCAGGCTGATGACAGTCATGCACACCCCCACCATGGTGGCGGAAGTGGGCAGGATGTGGCGGGACATCTGGTTTTTTGTGAGGTCGCTCATGGTGTGGTGTGGGTAATCATGGCGTCCGCGCCACCTTGCGCGAACGTGAGTTGGATAGTGTCTTGATGATGGAGTTCTGCGCTGCTACGCACGATGTCGCCGCTGGCCGTGCGCACCAGGCTGTAGCCGCGATTCAGCACTTGCTGTGGGCTGAGGTGTTCGAGGTTCTGCGCAGTGCGCTGTAATTGGGTGCGGCGTAGCGACAGTTGCTGCGCCATCAGTCGCCGTAACGCGGGAGGCCAGGGTGTGAATTTGGCTTGTGCGGTTTCAAGTTTGCGCTTTATGGCGTTGGCGAGCCGCGCTTGCAGGCCGATGGTTTGCTCCCGGTGGCGGCGGATTTTCTCGCCCGGATGGATCAGGCGGTAGCTGAGCGTGTCCAGTTTTTGCATGCGTTCGGCCAAGGTGAATGCCAGTTGCCGTGCCAGCCGCGCTGCCGCCTGCGCCAATTGCCGCTGCACAGCTTGGCGGTCGGGGGTTACCAGTTCCGCAGCGGCGGTCGGCGTTGGCGCACGCACGTCGGCGACGAAATCGGCGATGGTAACGTCGGTTTCGTGGCCGATGCCGCTGATGACCGGGATAGTGCTGGCGGCGATGGCGCGCGCCACGACTTCCTCGTTGAATTGCCACAGGTCTTCCAGGCTGCCGCCGCCACGGCAGACGATTAGTACGTCGCACTCGGCGCGCCGGCCGGCAGTGCGGATGGCTTGCGCAATCAGTTCCGCCGCGCCTTTGCCCTGGACCGGCGTCGGGTAGATCACCAGCGGAATGGCCGGCATGCGTCGCCGCAGCGTGGTCAACACATCCCTCAGTGCGGCGGCATCGGGCGAAGTGACGATGCCGATTTGCCGGGGATGGGCGGGCAGCGGACGTTTCCTGGCGGGATCAAACAGTCCTGCGCGTTCCAGTTTGGCCTTGAGCCGCTCGAACGCCTCGAACAGCGCCCCCAGTCCGGCACGCTGCAAGGCTTCGATAGTGAGCTGGAAATCGCCGCGTGCCTCGTACAGCGTCACCAGCGCGCGTGCCTCGACGTGGTCGCCTTCCTTGGGTTGCCAGTCGAGAACCATATTTTTGTTGCGGAACATGACGCAACGCACCTGCGCCTTGTCGTCCTTAAGAGAAAAGTACCAGTGGCCGGAAGCGGCGCGGGTCAGGTTGGAAATCTCACCCGCCACCCAGAACAGCGGGAAACTGCGTTCCAGTACCTCGCGTGCCAGGCGGTTGAGATCGCTGACCGAGAGCACGGGGGCAGGAGAGGAAAAAAGGTCGGCAGCCATGGGCGGCATTATCCCATTAAAATGAGCAAATGAACTATACCAACATCATCAAGGAAGTCGGACGCGGCATCAAGGGCGCCACCGACCTCGACCAGGATACCGCCTATCAACTCTATGGCGCCATCCTGGACGGCCGGGTGCCGGAACTGGAACTGGGCGCGCTGCTGCTGGCCTTCCGCATCAAGGGCGAATCCGAGCAGGAAATGCTGGGCTTCCACTGCGCCCTGGCCGAACGTATCCATCCCATTGCGCGGCCTGCTGGCAAACCGCTGCCGGTGCTGCTGCCGGCCTATAATGGTGCGCGCAAGCAGGCCAATTTACTGCCGCTGCTGGCGCTGCTGTTACAACAACACGGTGTACCGGTGCTGCTGCACGGCGTCACCCAGGATCAAAAACGGGTCACGGCGGCGGAAACGCTGGCGCTGCTGGATGTCCCCGTCAGCACCACGGTGCAAGAGGCCGAAGCACGGCTGGCGCAGCACGGTATCGCCTTCCTCACCGCGCATGGGCTTTCCCCCGCCATGGATGCCCAGCTCGAACTACGCTGGCGCCTCGGCGTGCGCGGCAGCACGCATACCCTGGCCAAGCTGGTGGATCCCTTTGCTGGCGCATCGGTGCGCGTGGTGAGCGTCACTCATCCGCCTTACCTGGTGCGTATGGCGGATTTTATGCGCGCTACCGGCGCACGCGGGCTGTTGCTGCGCGGCGCCGAAGGCGAGCCTTACGCCAATCCCAAACGTTGTCCACGCATCGAGTTTTTCCATGACGGCGTCGGCGAGGTGCTGGTGGAGCAGGACAGCGGCGATACCGAACTGCCGCAACTGGCCGGCGATTTCGATGCGCAGACTACCGCGCACTGGACGCGTCAGGTGCTGGCCGGGGAGGCGCCGGCGCCCAAGCCGCTATTGACGCAGCTGGCGTGCTGTCTTTATGCCGCCGGTGCCGCGCCGGATATGGCGGCGGCGCTGGCGGCCGTGGAAACTATTCCAACCCATAATTCTTGAGCTTGTACCACAGCGAGCGTTCGCTGATATCCAGCAGGCGCGCGGCTTTGCTCTTGTTGCCGCCGGTCTGCTGCAGGGCAGCGCGGATCATGGCTTGTTCCAGGCCTTCCACCGCCGGGCCGAGTTCCAAGTTGTGGAATTGCGGGGATTCGGCAATCACCGTTTCCGCTTTGGCTACGGTCATTTCACGCGGCAGGTGTTCCACCTGAATGGCACCGCCGCGGCTCAGTACCACGGCGCGCTCGACGATGTTCTGCAACTCGCGCACGTTGCCGGGCCAGGCGTAGTCCTGCAGGCAGGCCATGGCAGTTTCCGCAATGCCGTGGGTGCCGGCATGCCCGGCCAGGAAGCCGGCCACCAGCGCCGGGATGTCTTGCTTGCGCTCGCGTAGCGGCGGCAGGTCAATATTGAACACATTGACGCGGTAATACAGATCCTCGCGCAGTTTGCCGTCGGCGATGGCCTGGCGCGGGTCGCGGTTGGTGGCGGCGACGATGCGCGCGTCGATCGGGATGCCACGGTTGCTGCCCAGCCGCTCGATAACGTTTTCCTGCAACACGCGCAACAGCTTGGCCTGCAACGCCATCGGCATTTCGGTCAGTTCATCCAGAAACAATGTCCCGCCGTCGGCCATTTCGAACTTGCCGATGCGATCCTTGGTGGCGCCGGTGAACGCGCCTTTCTCGTAGCCGAACAGCTCGCTTTCCAGGATGTCGGCCGGGATGGCAGCGCAGTTGATCGGCACAAACAAGGCATCCTGACGCGGTGAGGCGCGATGGATGGCGCGCGCCACCAGCTCCTTGCCGGTGCCGGTTTCGCCGGTGATGAGCACGGTGGTCTTGCCAGGCGCCACCTGGCGGATGAGGTCGTAAACCGCTTGCATCGGCGCGCTGTTGCCGACGAATTCGCCCCAGCCCTTGTCCACCTCGTGGCGCAGAAAGTCGTTCTGCCTGAGCATGCGGCCGGCTGCCAGGATGCGGTTGATGGTGATTTCCAGTGCTTCCACGTCGAATGGCCGCACGATGTAGTCGCAGGCCCCCAGCTTCATCGCCTCCACCGCGCTTTCGATGGTGCCGTAAGCAGTCATGATGATGACCGGCACCTCGTTGCCTTGCTGGCGCAGCGCTTGCAGCAGTTCGGTGCCGCTTATCTCGGGCATGCGCAAGTCGCTGATGATGAGGTCGGCCGGGTCGGCTTTGAGTATCTGCAGCGCCTCGCGGCCGTTGCCGGCGCAGATGACCTCATGCCCCATGCGCTTGAGCATGATTTCCAGCACGCGCTGCATTTTTGCTTCGTCGTCTACTACCAGGACGCGCTGGCTGGTCATGGATTTTCCTTGATCGGTAAGGTAATGGTGAATAGTGCCCCGCCCAGCACGCTGTTGCCGGCGCGGATTTCGCCGCCGTGCGCGGCGACGATCTGCTGCACTACTGCCAGCCCCAGCCCGACGCCGCCTTCGCGCTTGGTGAAGAAGGGGTCGAAAACGCGCGCCAGTTCCTGTGGCGGGATGCCGGGGCCGTCGTCGGCGATTTCCACCACCAGGTTGCCAGCGGTTGCATGCGTTGAAATTTCCACCTGGCCGCCTTGCGGCAGGATTTGCAGCGCGTTGAGTACCAGGTTGAGCAGCACCTGGGTCATCTGCTCGGCATCCATCTCGATCACCGGATGGCGGGCGTCCAGGCTGAGGCTGACGCGGATGTTTTTCTTGTCGGCCTGTGCCGCCAATAGGTCAGTGCTGTGGCGGATGATAGCGTGCAGGTCGGCCGGTTGCAATTTCGGTGCGCGCGGCCGGGCGCTGTCGAGCAGGGTGGAAACCAGCCGATTGAGCCGCTCGGTTTCGCTCTCGATGAAGCCGGTCAGTTCCTGTGCCTCGGGGCTGAGCTCGGGTTCGCGCGCCAGCATCTGCGCGGAGGAGCGCAGGATGCCGATGGGGGTGCGGATCTCGTGCGCCATCACTGCCGCCAGTTCGCCCAGCACGGCCAGCTTGGAGGCGCGCACCAGGTCGGCGCGCGACTGGTCGAGGTCGTGCACCGTTTGTACGAAAGCATCGGTCAGTTCGCCGACTTCGCCGCCGACCGATTGTGGGGCTTGCGGCAGCTGCTTGTCGCGCTTGAAGCGGCGGGTGAACTCGGTCAGCGCGGCGATGGGGCGGGCGATACGGCCAGCCACCAGGTAGGAAAAACCGACCGCAACGAGGCTGGTGAGTGCCAGCAGCAACAGGAATACCAACGCCATCTGGCGTACCGGGATGAACGCCTGGTGGCGGTTTTCGATCACCAGCGTAGTCCAGTTGAAGCCCGGAAATTGCTCGAAGCCGGGCGAGCGGTCGTAGCCGACCATGACCTCTTTCATATGCAAAGGGGCGCCATCATGGACAGCGATGCCATTGCTGCCGTTGGCGATCCACGCGGCAGGCACTGGTTGCAGCAGCAGGCCACGCTCCCGCAACTTGGCGGAGGCGGCAATGATTCTGTGATTCTGGTCTACCAGCGCCAGCACATGGCCTTGCTGGGCCGCCTGATCCAGGATGCGGTAGATTTGTTCCCAGTTGAACAGCAGATGCAGTTTGCCGACCTGGCCGCCTTGAAACATGGAAGGGACGTCGGCATTGATCGGTAGCACCGCCGCGCCATTGTTGCCGGCCAGTTGCAGCATTTCCAGCCGGATGGGCGAGTCGGCGTTTGCACCCAGAGGCATGGTGTCCGAGAGCATGCGTCTGTTGCCGATGTCGCTGGGGTTGCTGCTGGCGACGATATGCCCCCCACTGTCGGTGCAAAGCAGATCAAGGTAAACGTCGCGGTAGCCGGTCTTGAGTTCGGCCAGGAATTTGGACAAGCGCTTGTCCACGTCATTGACGTGGATGTCCTGCATCACTTCCAGTTGGCGCCAGGTTTGCGCGTTCTGCAGGCGCTCGAACAACATCTTGTCGATGTCCTGCGAAACCGTGACCGCTTCTACCTGCAGGCTATGTTCGATATCGCTGCGCATGGCGTCGCCAGCCACGCGGAATGCCAGGTAGGTCAGCAGCATGGATGGCAGCAGGCTGACCAGCAGGAAAGCGACCAGCAATGTTTGGCGTATGGTCAAGGCAGAAAATAGATTGAATGTCGAGGCCCAAGTATATGGCACAATCCGTTTTTTTCCATCCGGGGGGCGATATGTTCCCGATTAATCGCATTCGATTTTTTCTGGGGCTGCTGTTGCTGGGGTTGCAGGTTACGGCATGGGCAGAAGACTTGGAGCAGGCTTCCAGCTACGAGCTGGGCAAAGGCTGGCAGGTGCCGGGTACCGGCTTTAACCTGGGCGGTTACGCCAGCGGCGGCTTTGAAGACGATCACAGCAAGGGCTGGGCGCTGGGCATGGATGATCTCAGCCTGTTTGTACGCTGGGAAGGCGAAGGCAAGCTGCGCCTGTTTTCCGAGTTTGACCTTGAGGCACCGGTTACGCTGCAGGAAGGCTCCGGGCTGACTACCAAGAATGCCTACCTCGCGCTGGAACGGCTTTACATGGATTACCTCTATTCCGACAAGCTCAATTTCCGGGGTGGCAAGTATCTCACCCCCATTGGCCGCTGGAATTTGCTGCACGCCGCGCCGCTGGTGTGGACTACCACCCGGCCGCTGATTACCGAGTACGCCTTTCCCACTAACGCCACCGGCGCCATGGCCTATGGCACCTTGCCACTATTCGGCACCGAAATTGATTATTCGGTGTATACCGCTATCGGCAACGACTGGCGCCCTAATCCCAAGCTCGATCCGTTCAGCGAAGCCAAGGGATTGCATTTCAATGTTCCGCTGGGACGTGCCGGACAGTTTGGCGTTTCCTATGCCAATTTCGAACAAAAAAGTTCGATTGGCGAGCACAAGAACCTGGTCGGGCTGGATTACTACTGGGAGCATAACCGTTACGAAATCACCTCCGAGGCGGTGTACCGTTCCTCTGACGAGGGTTCCAGCCAGAAAGAGCAGGGCATCTTTGTTCAAGCCGCCATCCCGTTGACGCAACGCCTGTACGGCATCGCGCGCTACGAGGTCTACGATCCAGCTGGGTCTTCACCTACTGTGAATCTTTGGCTGGCTGGCCTGGCGCTGCGCGTGGCGCCTTCAGTGCTGCTCAAGGCGGAATACAGCCATCCCAACCATAACACCATCCAGTCCAGTAACGGCACGAATAATGTGCCGGATGGGTTGTTTACTTCTTTCGCGATCATGTTCTGAATGGGCACCTCCCCAAATCCATTTTACGGGCGCATTGCGGCCAACCCTCACCCCCGTTCCCCCTCTCCCAGAGGGAGAGGGGTACGTTTGGCCCTTCTCCCTTTGGGAGAAGGTTCGGATGAGGGCCGGCGCGGTGCTCGCACCCTCGCCGTACTATTTGTACTGTCTCGGGTTCTGCGCTCCGTGCGCCTTGCACTGCATCCCGTAAAATGGATTTGGGGAGGCGCCCTTGCAGATTTGCGCTGGCCGCTACTGCTGTGCCTGCTCCTGCCTGCCCTGTCGCAAGCGGCGGATGAGGTGATGGCAGTCATTGTTGCGCCTGGTCACGCCAAGGTACTGAAAAAAGATGATCTTGCTTTGGTGTTCAAGCGTAAGAAACTGTTCTGGAGCGACGGCGGCAAGATGCAGCCGGTCAACCTGCCGACAGCCAACCCGCTACGCCGGGCTTTTTCTTTGGCTGTGCTCGGCGCCACTCCGGAAGAGCTCGAACAGTACTGGAATGACATGTATTTCCACGGTATCTCACCACCATTCGTGCTTGGCTCGGAGCAAGCGGTGCTACGTTTTGTCGCTGAAACGCCGGGCGCCGTTGGCTATGTGCCGCTGTGCCATGTGGATAGCCGGGTGGCTATTGCCCTGGTCATCAGTGCGGCTGGGCACGTCAGTGAAGATACCAGCACTACTGCCTGCCCACGCTAACCGCGCAAGAAATGTAGGATAAATTTGCGCGCTTGCATTTTATGCAGGGTTTTATCGCCTCAGATTCGGCGTTTTAAAATAGCATGATGATGTTTTTTTATCTAAAATAAATCAATATCATAGGTAATTATCCTGGTCTTTATTGCCTGCCTGGCACGGCACTTGCCATATCCCTTTCAACTCATTATGCCGAAAGGGAATCTCATGACCGCGCCACTAGCTTCGTTACCAAGCGAATATTCAGGCTACCCAGCGGACGACCACGATGTCGCAACGCTGAATACACGTCTGGCGCAAGTGTTCGACCTGCGCGAACACCAAAACGGCGAACGCGGTGAAATTGAGAGTTTCATCTGCCAGTGTTTCGCTGCCGCCCACGGTGCGCGCATCAGCCAGTTCATGCCGCGTCTGCTCAGCCTGCGCGCCAAGCGCGGCGACCTGATCGCGGCATTCGGCCTACGTTCTGCCGCGGATTCGCACTTGTTCCTGGAAACCTACCTGAACCGTCCGATCGAGGCCGTGCTGCAAGCCCGCTTGGGGGAAAAGGTACGGCGCGAGGAAATCATCGAAGTCGGCAACCTGTCCGCGCTTTATCCCGGTGCCGCGCGCTGGTTGATGGTGGCGCTGACTGCCATGCTGCATGACGAAGGCTACAAGTGGGTGACCTTTACCGGTACCGCTGCCTTACGCAATGGCTTTAGCCGCCTGAACTTGCGTCCGGTCGAACTGGGTGCGGCGACGCTGCAGCACCTGTCGCCGTCTGATCGCGCCGATTGGGGCCGTTATTACGACCATACACCCATGGTCATGGCTGGCGACATCGCTTATGGCTATCGTTCGTTGCTGATGCAGCGCGACCTCGCCGAGCTGTTACGTGCCGGTATGGATAGCGTTGATGCCGCATGAGTCTGCGCTGCCGGATGAGCCTGTTGCTGCAAACACTACACCAGACTGCCCTGGTCAGCCCGGAGAGCATCGCGTTACAAGGGGCGCACCAGGTTGTGAGTTATGGCGAGCTGGATCAACTGGTCGCCGAGGCGGCCTATCACCTTAATGCCCACGATATCCGCGCTTTAGGCTTGCTGGCTGATAATGGCATCGCCTGGGCGCAAGCCGATTTGTCGGCGCTGGCCGCTAATATCCCGCTGGTGCCGCTACCGCTGTTTTTCTCGCCACAGCAACTGCTGCATGTGATGCATGATGCCGGGCTGGATGGCCTGCTGACTGACCAGCCGCAGCAACTTGAGGCGTTATTACAAGGCTTTGGCCTGCGCTTCCACCATGCCGGTGAGTTGTGCGGGCTGCATCTGATTCGCCTGCATGGCGTAGCAGCAAAAGACCTGCCACCAGGCACCGCCAAGATTACCTATACCTCTGGTACTACCGGCGAGCCCAAGGGGGTATGCCTTAACTTGGCGCAAATGGAAGCCGTTGCCGCTGCATTGCGTGATGCCAGTGAGGCACAAGTGGCAGACCTCCACCTGAGCCTGACGCCGCTTTCCACCTTGCTGGAAAATATTGGCGGCATTTACACGCCATTGTTGGCTGGCGCCTCTACCTGTTTGCTGCCGTTAGCGCAGATCGGCCTGCGCGGCGCGTCAGGGTTGGATGTGGCGCGCATGCTGCAGGTGTTACACGAATGTGAAGCTACTAGCGCCATCTTGGCGCCGCAAATGCTGCAAGCGCTGGTTGCGGCAGGCGAGGCTGGTGTGACCATGCCGGCCAGCCTGCGCTTTGTCGCCGTAGGCGGCGCACCGGTATCGCCACGCCTGTTGCAGCGTGCGCAGCAGTTAGGCATCCCAGTGTTCGAGGGCTATGGCCTGTCGGAATGTGCCTCAGTGGTGTCTCTCAATATGCCGCAGGCCAACCGTCCCGGTAGCGTTGGCCGTCCTTTGCCGCATGTTGCGGTGAGTTTCTCCGAGCAGGGCGAAATCCTGGTCAGCGGCTCGGCTTTCCTCGGCTATCTCGGCCAGGGTGGCGCGGTACAGCCGTGGCCGACCGGCGATCTCGGCCACCTGGATGCCGATGGTTTTTTGCACCTGACCGGACGCCGGAAAAGCGTATTTATCACCTCGTTCGGTCGCAACGTGGCGCCGGAATGGGTGGAACGCGAACTCACTCTGCACCCGGCCATCGCCCAGGTGGCGGTGTTCGGCGAAGGCAAACCGTTTAACGTCGCCGTCGTCGCCGCGCGTCCGGGTTTTTCCCAGACCGACATTGAGGCCGCCATACAACAGGTCAACCGCATGTTGCCGGACTATGCGCGCGTGTCGAACTGGCTGGCCGCACAGGCCCCATTTACCCCATCCAACCAGCAACTGACGGCCAACGGCCGGCTGAAGCGCGAGGCTATCCGGACATTTTATGCCGATGCGCTTGAATCCCTTTATCAGGAGGAAACCCATGACGTTTTTTGAGCAACTACAGCAAGCCACCCAGACGGAACAGGCCGATTTGCAGTCCATCCCCATCATCCGCAAGGCCTTGACCGGGCAGGTGACGCTGAACCAGTACGTGGCCTTCCTCACCCAGGCATATCACCACGTCAAGCACACCACGCCGTTGCTGATGGCGTGCGGCGCCAAGCTGAGCGAGGACAAGGAATGGCTGCGCGAGGCCATCGCCCATTACATCGAGGAAGAACTTGGCCACCAGGAGTGGATACTCAACGACATCAAGGCTTGCGGCGCCGATGCCGAGGCAGTACGCCACGGCCAGCCGGCGCTCGCCACCGAACTGATGGTGGCCTATGCCTACGACGCCATCGCACGCGGCAACCCAGTCGGCTTTTTCGGCATGGTGCATGTGCTGGAAGGCACCAGTATCCAGCTGGCGATCAACGCCGCTGATGTATTGCAGCAATCACTGGGATTGCCCAAGCAGGCTTTCACCTACCTCAATAGCCATGGTTCGCTCGATTTGGAGCACGTGGATTTCTTCCGCGACCTGGTCAACCGGCTGGATTCGGAGCAAGACAAGGCCTGCCTGGTGCATTGCGCCAAGGTGGTGTTCCGCCTTTATGGCGATATTTTCCGTGGATTGGAGACAGTGCAATGAACATTTCCGGGCAACGTATTCTGATTACCGGCGCCGCCGGCGGCATAGGCAGCGAGCTTGCCATTGCCCTGGCTGAGAAAGGTGCCAAGCTGTTGCTGGCCGACCGCGACACGCAGAAACTGGAGCGGCTGAAGCAGGAAATCCGCAGCTGGGGCGACCGGGTAAATATCATCCCGTGCGACTTGGCGGCATCTGGCGCCTCACAGGCGCTGGCGGCGCAGGCGACGGCCGCCATGGGCGGGGTGGATGTGCTGGTGAATTGCGCCGGTATCGCCAGCTTTGGCCTGTTTGCCGAGCAGACGCCGGAGAGCCTTGAGGCTCTTTGGCGCGTCAATGTGCTGGTACCCATGCAACTGGCCCGCGCCCTGCTGCCGCAGATGACGGCGCGCGGCCATGGCCGCATCGTCAATATCGGATCGGTATTCGGCAGCATCGGTTTTGCCTACTTTGCCAGCTATTCCGCCAGCAAGTTCGCCGTGCGTGGGTTTTCCGAAGCGCTGCGGCGCGAGTTGGAAGGCAGCGGCGTTGGCGTCACCTATGTGGCCCCGCGCTACACCAAAACCCCGCTTAACGACGGTGCGGTCAACCGCATGGCAGAGGCAGTGGGCATGAACAGCGATGAACCGTCGGTGGTGGCGCAGCACGTAGTGCGCGCCATCGAGCAAGACCGCAAGGATTATTACATCGGCTGGCCGGAGAGCCTGTTCGTGCGCATCAATGCCATTTTGCCAAGGCTGGTGGACGGCGCACTGCGCAAGCAAAACGTCAAGACCCGCGAGTTTGCCGTAACCCAAATTAACTGAAGGAGAAAACCATGAAATTATCACGTAGCTCATTGTTTATCGGCGTCCTGCTGCTGTGCTGGGGCGCTGTTGCCATGGCCGCCGACGCGGTGATGGATGCCGTGGTCGAACTGCAGCACGGTTGGGCCAATGCTTATTATGTCGTGCCGGAAAAGCAGAAAGAAAACGCTTTTAAGGAACTCGCCGCCAAAGCACATACGGTCAGCGCCGCCAATCCAGACCGGGTGGAACCCATGGTGTGGGAAGCCATCATTCTCAGCAGCTATGCCAAGTTTTCCGGCGGCCTGAGCGGCCTGAGCAAGGCCAAGGCAGCACGCGACCTGCTGGAAAAAGCCGAGAAAATCCAGCCCGATGCGCTCAACGGTTCCATCTATACTTCGCTCGGCAGCCTGTATTACAAGGTGCCGGGCTGGCCGATCGGCTTTGGCGACAAGAATAAGGCGCGCGAGTACCTGGAAAAATCGGTCAAGCTCAATCCTGACGGCATGGATGCCAATTATTTCTACGGTGATTTCCTGCTGGAACAGGGCGAGTACGCCAAGGCCCAGGAGTACTTCCAAAAGGCGCTGGCAGCCCCACCCCGCCCCGGCCGCGAGGATGCCGACCATGGTCGTCGCGCGGAAGTGCAGCAGGCGCTGGAGAAAGCCAAGCAGCATGGCTGAGTCGATGCTGAGGTATTGATTCGACGCATAAGTACAAAAACGGCGACCAAGGTCGCCGTTTTTGTACTTACTAACCTACGCTGTCCATTATACTAAGCGCCTTAACGTCATTCGGGCTCTTGGCATGTTAGGCGAACTTCTACGCGACCGTACCGGCTATTTTCTCGGCTTTGCCGTCAGCTTCGGCCTGGTTGGTCTGGCGATCTTCCTGCAGTTGCTCCACAACCTTGACCCCTGTCCGCTGTGCATTTCGCAGCGTGTTGCGTTCATGGCGACGGGTACAGCCTTTCTGCTGGCGGCGCTGCATAACCCCACCGGCGGCTGGCGCAAGCTGCACGGGCTGCTGCAATTGAGCGGTGCTACTGCCGGCGCCGTGATTGCCGTACGCCATATCTGGGTGCAGGCGCATCCGGGGCAGTTCATGTCGGAATGCGGCGTGGGCTTCGATTACATGATTCACCAATTTCCCATGAGCAAGGCCATCCGGCTCATCTTCCAGGGCACCGGCGAATGCTCCGTCATCGACTGGACCTTGTTCGGCATCACCATCCCGCAGCTGTCGCTACTGGCATTCATTGGTTTGGGGGGCTACGCCATCCTGCTGGCCTTTGCCAAGGGCAAATAAGCATGTTTAACACCATAGAAGACTTCGTCGGCGGTACGCCGCTGGTCAAGCTGCAGCGTCTGCCGGGCCAGACCACGAACACCATCCTGCTCAAGCTGGAAGGCAACAACCCGGCCGGCTCGGTCAAGGACAGGCCGGCCTTGTCCATGATCGCCCGCGCCGAGGCGCGCGGCGAGATCAAGCCGGGCGACACGCTGATCGAGGCGACCAGCGGCAACACCGGCATTGCGCTGGCGATGGCGGCGGCGATCAAGGGCTACAAGATGATCCTGGTCATGCCGGAAAACCAGAGCCTGGAACGGCGCCAGACCATGAAGGCTTACGGCGCCGAACTGGTGCTGACGCCCAAAGCTGGCAGCATGGAAGCGGCGCGTGACACGGCAGAAAGACTGCAAGCTGAGGGCCGCGGCCGTATCCTTGACCAATTCGCCAATGCCGATAACCCACAGGCGCATTACGAGGGTACCGGCCCGGAAATCTGGCGCGACACGCAGGGCAAAATTACCCACTTCGTCTCCAGCATGGGCACCACCGGCACCGTCATGGGCACCTCGCGCTACCTCAAGGAAATGAACCCCAACATCCAGATTGTCGGCGTACAGCCTGAGGCCGGCGCGCAGATTCCCGGCATCCGCAAATGGCCGCAGGAATACCTGCCAAAAATCTGCGATTTCTCACGCATCGACCGCATGATCGATGTCGGCCAAAAAGACGCGGAACAAACCACCCGCCGCCTGGCGCGCGAGGAGGGCATCTTCGCCGGCATTTCCTCCGGTGGCGCGCTGTTTGCTGCGCTGCAACTGTCGCAGGAGGTCGAAAACGCCGTCATCGTCTCCATCGTCTGCGACCGCGGCGACCGCTACCTTTCGACGGGGGTGTTCCCGGAATGACGCCTACCCTTGTTTTTGATATTGAGACCATCCCCGACACCGATGGCCTGAAGAAGCTGCTTGACTTGCCGGCCGACACCACGGCGGCGGATGTCGCCCGCATTGCCTTCCACCAGCGCCGCCAGGCCGGGCAGTCGGAGTTTCTGCCGTTGCACGTGCAGCGCGTGGTGGCGATTTCCTGTGCCCTGCGTGGGGGCGACAATTTCCGCGTATGGTCGCTGGGCAGCCTGGAGGAGGGCGAGGGCGCGCTGATCCAGCGCTTCTTCGACGGCATCGAGAAATATACGCCCACGCTGGTGTCATGGAACGGCAGCGGCTTTGACCTGCCGGTGCTGCACTACCGCGGCATGATCCACAACGTGGCGGCGCCGCGCTATTGGGACATGGGCGACGACGACCGCGAATTCAAGTGGAACAACTACATCAGCCGCTACCACATGCGCCACACCGACCTGATGGATTTGCTGGCCTTGTACCAGGGCCGCGGCAACGCGCCGCTGGATCAACTGGCGCAACTGTGCGGCTTCCCCGGCAAACTGGGCATGGATGGCTCCAAGGTGTGGGACGCCTACCAGGCCGGCGAGATCGAAGCCATCCGCAACTATTGCGAAACCGATGTGGTCAACACCTGGCTGGTTTATCTCCGCTTCCAGCAAATGCGCGGGGTGTTGTCGCCGGCAGCATACCAGCGGGAAATCGCCGTGGTGCGCGAGACGCTGGCGGGCTATCCCGGCCAGCACTGGCAGGAGTTTTTGGCTAATTGGGCGTAGTTTTATGTAGTGCAGGCGGCCTCGCCTGCTTTGATTTTTTTGGTGCAGGCGAGGCCGTCTGCGCTACTTGGCACTAGTCATCGTATGTCATTCAATCCCCCCGCAATTATCGAATCCCTGGATCAGGAAGGCCGTGGCGTCACCCACGTCGACGGCAAGGCCATTTTTATCGAGGGCGCCTTGCCCGGCGAAAAGGTGACTTATTCCAGCTACCGCAAGAAGTCTTCCTACGAGTTCGCCCGTCTGGAAAGCCTGCTCAAGGAATCCCCCAGCCGGGTAAAGCCGCAGTGTCCGCATTTCGGCATGTGCGGCGGCTGCGCCATGCAGCACCTGGAAATCTCGGCGCAGGTGGCGGCCAAGCAGCGCATGTTGGAAGATACCCTGTGGCACATCGCCAAGGTCAGGCCGGAATCCATGCTGCCGCCGATCCACGGCCCGGCCTGGGGCTACCGCCACAAGGCACGGCTGCGCGCGCGCTACGTGGCGATGAAGGGGCGCGTGCTGGTCGGTTTCAACGAAAAGCACAGCAGCTTTGTCGCCGACATGGGCGTATGCCACGTACTGCCACCGCATGTTTCCGCGCTCATCGTGCCGATGCAGGAGCTGCTGACCCAGCTTTCCATCCGCGATGCCATGCCGCAGGTGGAAGTGGCGGTGGGCGAGCATGTTACGGTGTTGGTGTTGCGCATTCTGCAGCCGATCGAGCCTCGTGACGAACCCTTGCTGCGGGAGTTCGCCGAACGCCACCGCGTACAGCTCTGGCTGCAGCCCAAAGGGCCGGAAACCGCCACGCCATTCCATCCGCTGGATGCGCCGCAGTTATCGTATTCGCTGCCGGAGTACGATCTGGTTTACCCGTTCATGCCGACCGAATTCACCCAGGTCAACCCCTATATCAATCGCGTGCTGGTGCGCCGCGCCATGGCCTTGCTAGCCCCGCAGGCGGGCGAGCGCATCGCCGATTTCTTCTGCGGGCTGGGCAACTTTACCCTGCCGATTGCCCGTCTGGGTCCCACGGTGCTGGGCATGGAAGGCTCGGCCGCGCTGGTGCGCCGCGCCCGGGAGAATGCCGAGCGCAACGGCTTGGCGCAGGCCACCGAATTCCGCGAGGCTGACCTGTTCGAGAAAACCGCCGACAGCCTGGCCGCGCTCGGCCGTTTCGACAAATGGCTGGTGGATCCGCCGCGCGACGGCGCGATGGAACTGGTCAAGGCGATGGAGCCAGCCACCTCCCCACGGCGCATTGTCTATGTTTCCTGCAATCCGGCCACACTGGCGCGCGATGCCGAGGTGCTGGTGCGGGTCAAGGGCTACCGCATGGTCGCTGCCGGGGTGGTCAACATGTTCCCGCATACGGCGCATGTCGAATCCATCGCCTGGTTCGAGAAGAATGATTCCGTCATACCGGCGTAGGCCGGTATCCAGTGGCGCGCAAAGCGCGCTGTTATTTCTATCAGCCTGGATACCGACTTTCGCCGGTATGACGATGCTATTGGGACTGGTTTTGTTGTTTGGGTTAAGCGGTTGTTCCAAGCCCGCTGAGCGAACTGAAATCCGCTTCGCCATCGCCCAGGCGCCGCTCACGCTTGATCCGCGCTACGCCACTGATGCTGCCTCGGAGCGCGTCAACCGGCTGTTGTACCGGCCGCTGATAGACTTCGACGCCAGTTCTCGCGCCGTTCCCGCCCTGGCCCGTTGGCAGCAGCGCGATCCCTTGCATTACCGCTTTACGCTGGGGCCGGCGGGACGGGTGTTTCACGATGGTTCGCCGCTGAATGCCGCCGACGTGGTGGCGACTTACCAGTCGCTGCTGGCGCTCAAGGACTCGCCGCACAGCGCCGAATTTGCCAACATCGCCGCAGTGGAGGCGCTGGATGCCGACACCGTGGATTTCACCTTGCGCCAGCCGGATGCGCAGTTTCCGGCGCGCTTGATCGTCGGTATTCTGCCGGCGCGGCTGATCGCCGCCGGCCACGATTTTTCCCACCATCCTTTGGGCAGTGGGCCGCTTAAGCTGGTGCAGTGGAACCGAACCCTCAAACTGGAACGTGTTGCCGACCGCCAGGCCATCACGCTGGAAGAAGTGAAAGACCCAACCGTGCGTGTGCTCAAGCTGCTGCGCGGCGAGGCCGACTTGCTGCAAGGCGACTTGCCGCCGGAACTGGTGGCTTACCTCAAGCGCCAAGATAAGGTCACGGTGCTGGAAATCCCCGGCGCAAACTATTCCTATCTTGGCTTCAACCTGCAAGACCCGTGGCTGAAAGATGCGCGGGTGCGGCGCGCCGTGACCTTGGCGGTCGACCGCGATGCCATTATCCGTAGCGCACTGGCCGGCGGCAACCGCCCGGCCACCGCCATCCTGCCACCCGAACACTGGGCGGGCAATGCGGCGCTTGCGCCTTACCCTTACGATCCGCAGCAGGCCAAGGCGCTGTTACGGCAGGCCGGCGTGCCGTTGCCGCTCAAACTGGTCTACAAAACCTCCACCGACGCCCAGCGCGTGCGGCTCGCCACCGTGATGCAGGCGCAGATGCGCGAAGCCGGCATAGCCCTGGAAATCCACAGCCTGGACTGGGGCACGTTCTTCGACGACGTGAAGCATGGTAAATTCCAGTTGTACGGCCTGACCTGGGTGGGTATCAAGACGCCGGAAATTTACCGGCTGTCCTTCCACAGCGCCTCGGTGCCGCCAGCGGGCGCCAACCGCTGCCGCTTGCAGGATGCAGCCTTGGACAAACTGATCGAGCGGCAGGACTGGCTGGCGGCGACGGCGCGCATCCATGAACTGCTGCCCTATGTACCGCTGTGGTACGAAGGCCAGTTCGCCGCCATGCGGCAAGGCGTGAGCGGCTATACACTGGCAGCGGATGGCAACTGGGATGGGCTGGCAACGGTTCAGAAACAAGAGTGAGGCCAACATGATTAAGATCAATCAACTGATGCATACCGGATTGGTGATTTCCGATCTGGAAAAGTCGCGCGCGTTTTACGAAGGACTGCTGGGTCTGACACCCAACCCGGCGCGGCCGGATTTCGGCTTCCCCGGCGTCTGGTACGACATTGGCCGTAACCAGATTCACCTGATGGTGGTGCCCAACCCCTATGCCGGCATCGAACGTCCCGCGCACGGTGGGCGCGACAACCACGTGGCGCTGGCGGTGGACGATATCGAAGCAGTCAAGGCCGAGCTGGACAAGGCTGGCGTGCCTTACTCGGTGAGCAAATCCGGCCGTGCCGCGCTGTTCTGTCGCGACCCGCACGGCAACGCGCTGGAATTCTCGGCGGTTTGATGCGAATCGAGGTCTCTATTCCCCAGCAATCCCTGCGCCTTCTGGATGAGGATGGGAACCTGCTGGCAGAATATCCCGTTTCCACCGCCCACAACGGCGTGGGCGAGGCCAAAGGCAGCGGCTGTACGCCGCGTGGGCGTCATGTCATACGCGCCAAGATTGGCGCCAGCCAGCCGCTGGGCACTGTATTTATCGGCCGCCGTCCTACCGGCGAAATCTGGACGTCTGAGCTGGCCGCGCAATTCCCCGAGCGTGACTGGATATTGACGCGCATCCTGTGGCTGTCGGGCTGCGAACCGGGTTTCAACCGCCTGGGCGAGGTGGATACCATGCAGCGCTACATCTACATCCACGGCACGCCGGCCACTGAACCCATGGGCGTGCCGCGCTCGCATGGCTGTATCCGCATGCGCAACGCCGATGTCATCGCCTTGTTCGACCAAGTGCCGGCGAGGACGCCGGTGCTGATTTCCGCTTGAATCTCTTGTTGAAAAGACTATCCGGGGTGTTGCCGGTAGTATTCGGCGTGCTGCTGCTGACTTTCCTGCTGGTACACCTGGTGCCGGGCGACCCGGTGGAAGTGATGTTGGGCGAATCGGCCAGCGGTGCCGACCGCGTTGCCCTGCGCGCCGAGCTAGGTCTGGACCAGTCTTTGCCTAAGCAGTTTGCTGATTACCTGGGAAAGCTGGCGCACGGCGATTTCGGTGTTTCCATCCATGGCCGCGTGGCCATCGCCGGCCTGCTGGCCGAGCGCATTCCCGCGACCGCTCGGCTGGCGCTGCTGGCGCTGGCAATGGCGCTGCTGGTGGGACTCCCGCTTGGCATCGTGGCGGCCTTGCACCAGCACCGCTGGCCGGATCGTCTGGCGACCCTGTCTGCGCTGACGCTTTCCGCTATGCCGCATTTCTGGCTAGGGCCTCTGCTGATGCTGGTGTTCGCCGTGTGGCTGGGATGGCTGCCGGTGAGCGGCATGGAATCTTCGGCCTCCATCGTGCTGCCGGCGCTGACGCTGGCGAGCGGCCTGGCCGCCATCCTCACCCGCATGGCGCGCGCCAGCCTGCTGGAAGTGCTGGGCGAGGACTTTGTCCGCACTGCCCGCGCCAAGGGTTTGCCGGAACGCGTCGTGGTGCTGCGCCACGCACTGAAAGCCGCCCTGCTGCCGGTGGTGACGGTGGTCGGCCTGCAACTCGGTTCGCTGCTGGCCGGCGCAGTGATTACCGAAACCGTGTTTGGTTGGGATGGGGTAGGGCGCCTGCTGGTGGAATCCATCGAAAAGCGCGATTACCCGGTGACGCAAGCCTGCGTGCTGGTGATTGCGCTGACCTACGTGCTGGTCAACTTGCTCACCGACTTCGTCTACGCGCGGCTCGATCCGCGTGTGAGGTTTTCCGCATGAGCCGTTGGCCGCAGGCGGTGCTGCTGTTTTGGCTGGTTGCCGCACTGGCGGCGCCCATGCTGGGCTTGCAGCCCGACACTATCCATCTGGAGCGCATCCTGGCTGGCCCCGGCCTGATCAACTGGCTGGGCTGCGACGACCTTGGCCGCGATATCCTGGCGCGCCTGCTGGTGGGCGTGCAGGTGGCGCTGGCTGTTGTTGCCAGTGTAACTGTGGTGACACTGAGCACCGGCACGGCGCTGGGGCTAATAGCCGGCTACCATGGCGGCTGGGTGGATCGCCTGCTGATGCACGTTACCGACGTGTTCCTGGCCTTTCCCGGAATATTATTGGCCATCGCCTTCGCCGCCGTGCTCGGCCCCGGCATTGATAACCTGATATTGGCGCTGTGCCTCACTTCCTGGGTCGGTTACGCGCGGCTCACGCGGGCGCAAGCGCTGGCCTTGAAAAACCGTCAGCATGTGTTGGCGGCGCAATCGCTAGGCGCCACCCACTGGCGCGTGATGCGCGTCCACATGCTGCCGCTGCTGGCCGCGCCGCTGCTAGTGGAAGCGACTTACAGCATCGCCAGTCTCGTTATCGCCGAGGCTAGCCTGTCCTTCCTCGGCCTCGGTATCCAGCCGCCGCACGCTTCCTGGGGTTCCATGCTGCGCGACGGCGTGCGTTATTTATTGGTGGCCCCGCATTACGTGCTGGCCGTTGGATTGAGCCTGATGTCGCTGGTGTTGGCGATCAACGTGCTAGGCGATACACTGCGCGACAAACTTGACGTAAAAAGGTAGAAAACATGTCACTCGGCCCCGTAATGCTGGACATCGAAGGCACTGAACTCAACGCGGACGATATTCGCCGGCTCAAACATCCGCTGGTCGGCGGAGTGATCCTGTTTGCGCGCAACTACCAGTCGCCGACGCAGCTCAAGGCGCTGACCGCGGCCATTCACGCGGTACGCCAGCCGCCGCTGCTGATCGCGGTGGATCACGAAGGCGGGCGCGTGCAGCGCTTCCGCGAGGGCTTCACGCGCATCCCGGCCATGCGGGAGCTGGGAAAAATCTGGGATAGCAACCCCAAACGTGCGCGCCAGTTGGCCGAGGAGGCCGGCTGGGTGCTGGCCGCCGAGCTGCGCGCGCATGGCGTGGATTTCAGCTTTACGCCGGTGCTGGATATTGATTTCGGCAACAGCCAGGTAATCGGCGACCGCGCCTTCCATCGCAAAACGGACGCGATTGCCGCGCTGGCGCATGCCCTGATGAATGGGCTGAAGCGTGGCGGTATGGCGGCGGTGGGCAAGCATTTCCCCGGCCACGGCCATGTGGCGGCCGATTCGCATGTGGATATTCCGCTGGATGAGCGTTCGTTCAGCCAGATCGAAGTCGACGACCTCGAGCCATTCCGCCGCCTGATTGATGACGGCATGGTGGCACTGATGCCGGCGCATGTGATCTACCCCAAGGTAGATGAACACCCAGCCGGTTTTTCCCGCATCTGGTTGCAACAGGTGCTGCGCAAGCATCTGGGCTTCCAGGGCATCATTTTCAGCGACGATCTGGCCATGGAAGGCGCAGTGGTGGCGGGCAGCGTCACCCAGCGTGCCGAAGCCGCGCTCAATGCGGGTTGCGACATGGTGTTGATCTGCAATCGCCCCGATCTGGCCGACGAATTGCTGCAAACCCTCGAATGGAAAATTTCCGGCATCAGCCTGGCGCGGCTGGCGCGCATGCACGGGCGCCAACATCCGACCAGCATGGTGGAACTGCACGAGGATGCCGAATTCATGCGCGCGGTGCATGCGGTGGCCAACCTGGGTGTCACCGAGGGGGATTTAAACCTGGTCTGAACCTTGTCTTGAAACTTTAACGTCTTTCCGCTAGTCTTACCCGCAGTCTTACCACATGAGGAAATACCCAGCCATGCAATCCGATTACCAAGTTGTTAACTCCACCACCACATTCGACCTCGGCGCCCACAAGGTGCTGCGCAATACCTATATGCTGCTCGGCCTGACCATGGTGCCGACCGTGCTTGGCGCGCTTGCCGGCATGAGCATGAATTTCGCTTGGGCGGCGCAGCATCCGATCATGTTCGCGCTCGGTGCGCTGGCACTGATGTTTGGCCTGTTTGCTGGCATTACTGCCAACCGCAACAGTGCGCTGGGCGTCGTGCTGCTACTGATGCTGACCGGTTTGATGGGCGTGATGCTGGGCCCCATCCTGCAGATGGCGTTACATTTGAGAAACGGTGGCCAGCTGGTGGGAATGGCTGCCGGCGGTACCGGCATTATCTTCCTGACGTTGGCTGGCATCGCCACCACCAGCAAAAAGGATTTCAGCTTTCTTGGCAACTTCCTGATGGTCGGCCTGATCCTGCTGATTGTTGCCTCGCTGGCCAATCTATTCTTCCAGATTCCGGCGCTGGCGCTGGCGATGTCCGGGGTGGCGGTGCTGATCTTCTCCGGTTTCATCCTGTTTGATGTCAGCCGCATCGTGCAGGGCGGTGAGACCAACTACGTGATGGCGACGCTGGCGATTTACCTGGACATCTACAACCTGTTCATCAACCTGTTGCAACTATTGATGGCGCTGATGGGCGAACGCGATTAATTCCGTTCTCAACCAATCCTGACGGCGTTGGCTTCGCCTTGCCGTGCTCTAAACGCACTGTCTTCGGCTCGCCGCCTTGTCAGGCTTGATTGGAACCGGAATCGGACTTCCTACACAACCCGCCGTGAGGCGGGTTTTTTATTGGGTGGAGCACGAAGCTATTTGCCGCGTCTAGCGGCGAAAAAGCCGCTGAGCAGCTGTCCGCATTCCTCCGCCAGAATGCCACCCTCGGATTGGCAGTGAAAGTTGAGGCGGCGCTCTTCCATCAGGTTCACCACGCTGCCGCAGGCGCCGGTTTTGGGGTCGTTGGCGCCGTACACCAGCCGTGCGATACGCGCGTGCTGGATGGCGCCGGCGCACATGGTACATGGCTCCAGCGTGACGTACAGGGTGCAATCCACCAGCCGGTAATTGCTCAGGCGCTGTGCGGCGTCACGCAAGGCCAGTATCTCGGCATGTGCACTGGGATCGTGGCGCGAGATCGGCGCATTGAAGCCGCGCCCGACGATCTCGCCGTCCTTCACCACCAGCGCGCCCACTGGCACCTCGCCGGCTGCCGCGCCTTCGCGCGCCAGCTGCAGCGCGATTTGCATGTATTCCTGATCGGTCACGAGGCGGATGCGCCGTTAATCCACTGATTGAGCAAATCGCGTGCTTCCTGCGCCACTTCCGAGGCAGTGAGGCCCACCGGGCCGACCCCGGCGTTAACCAGATTGTCGGCCGCCGCGCCGTGCAGGTGGACGCCGAGCAGGGTGGCGGCTTCTGCTGCCATGCCTTGTGCGATGAGGGCGGCGATGATGCCGTTCAGCACGTCGCCCATGCCGGCGCTGGCGAGGCCGGCGTTGCCGCTGGCATTGATGAACCAGCGGTCGTCCGGCGTGGCGATGACGCTGCCGCAGCCTTTCAGCACGGTGACGGCGTTGTAGGCTTGAGCGATGTCGAGCGCGCTGACGACGCGGTCGGCCTGGATTTCGGCAACGGAGCAAGCCAGCAGCGCTGCCGCTTCGCCGGGGTGAGGGGTGAGGATATTGCTATGGGTGCGCTGGCGGAACTGGTTGCGCAATTCATTGTTGGCAGCGATCAGGTGCAGCGCGTCGGCGTCCAGCAGCAGTGGGGCGGGATACTGGAGGGCGCGCTGCAGGGTGGCTTCGGCATGCTGGCTGCGTCCCATGCCGGGTCCGACCGCGAGTGCGCTGATGTGCTCAATTTCAAATAGCGTTTCGGCGCAGCGCAGCATCAGTTCCGGCTGGCCGAAATCCACGGCGGGCGCATGTTCGGCCAGCTGGCCGGCATACACCCGGCCAGCGCCAGCCAGCAGTGCCGCACGTGCGGCCAGTAGCGCGGCGCCGACCATGGCCGTACCCCCGCCGAGGATGCCGACCGAGCCATGGCTGCTTTTGTGCGAGTTCCTGCGGCGCGGGGCGAGCAGGGCGGGTGGGGTGTCGAGCAGCCAGCCGGGTTGTTGTTCGGATAAGGTGGTTTCGACGCCAAGATCGGTGACATGTACCACCCCGGCATAATCCGGCCCGTCCAGCGTGAACAGACCGGGCTTCAAGCCGAGGAAAGTAAGGGTGTGGTCGGCCTCGATAGCGCAGCCCAGCACCTGGCCGGTATCGGCATCCAGGCCGCTAGGCACGTCCAGTGCCAGTACGGTGGCACTCATGGCGTTGACTTGGCGCACTAGATTCTGGTGGCGGGCATCCAGTGCGCGTGCCAGACCAATCCCGAACAGGCCGTCCATAACCAAGCCATAGCGCTTGCCATTCTGGATTTCCGTCAGCACCTCGCCGCCGCAAGCCAGCCAGGCCTCATAGGCGGCACGCGCATCCGGCGGCAGTTTGTCCGCATCTCCGGTGAACACCACCTCCACCCGGTGCCAGTCTTGGCGCAAATGGCGTGCCGCCACCAATGCATCGCCGCCGTTGTTGCCGGGGCCGGCCACTACCAGGATGGCATCGGCCTCTTCCGGCAGCAGCGCACGTGCCAGCTCGGCGGCGGCCAGGCCGGCGCGTTCCATCAGGCTGGTGCTGCCATGGGCTTGTTCGATGGCGCGGATTTGGCTGGTGAGGTAGAGCGGGGTCATGGGGTAAGTTTAGCCTATCTCGCCCGGACTTAGCGCACGGCAAGCCGCCACAACGAAGTGACTTCCGCCGCGCGTGCGACGTGTAATGGATCGCTGGCATCGGCGGCGCGTGGGTGATGCGGGCGGATGTCGGTTTTGTCCAGCACTTGCAGTCCGGCCTGCTCGAACATGGCCAGCAGTTCCTCTCGCGTGCGCAGCCCCAGATGCTCGGCGATATCGGACAGGATCAGCCAGCCTTCGCCCTGCGGTGTCAGGTGCGCGGCTAGTCCATTGAGGAAGCCGCGCAGCATGCGGCTGTCCGGGTCGTAGACCGCGTATTCCAGCGACGAGCTGGGACGTCCCGGCAGCCAGGGCGGGTTGCAGACGATAAGCGGCGCGCGGCCTTCCGGGAACAGGTCGGCCTGTACTACTTCAACCTGTTCGCCCAGCCCGAGCCGCGCGATGTTGTCGCGGGCGCAAGCCAGTGCGCGGGCGTCCTGGTCGGTCGCCACCACATGCTTGACCCCGCGTCGCGCCAGCACTGCGGCCAGTACGCCGGTGCCGGTGCCGATGTCGAAGGCCAGCTCCAGCGCGGGCAGTGGGGCTGCGGCCACCAGCGCCACATATTCGCCGCGCACCGGCGAGAACACGCCATAGTGCGGATGGATGTGCGCGGCTAGGGCGGCAATCGGCACGCCTTTCTTGCGCCATTCGTGGGCGCCGATTAGCCCCAGCAATTCGCGCAGCGAGGCGATGTAGGGTTCGTCGGCGGGGCCATAGGTTTCCAGGCAAGCCTGCTGGACGTCGGGCGCGCGGCGCAAGGCGATGCTGTGGTCGGCCGTGAACGGCAACAGCAGCATGCCCAGCATGCGGGCGCGTTGCGCCTGCGCCTGGCGATAGAGATGGAAGGCTTCGGTAAGCGAAGCGGCCGGCTTTTCCGGCTTGGCCTTGCGCGGCTTGCGCTCGGCGCGGCGTGCCAGTGCCTGCAACAGTTGGCGGGCGTTGTGGAAATCGCCGCGCCACAACAGCGCCGTGCCTTCGCAGGCCAGCCGGTAGGCGGCATCCGCCGTGATGCTGTCGTCGGCGATGACGACGCGCTTGGGCGGCGGGGCGGCGCTTTCCGAGCGCCAGTGGGCGTGGCGCGGCTCGCCGTTTTCGACCCAATGAATCATGGCGTACTCAGTGGTCATCGCGGCGCTTCAATTGCTTGGCGAAAGCCACATCGTTCTTGGTCATGCGGCGCACCTGCTGCGGCCCTATGGCGTCCACCAGACGCACGAACTCATCCAGCGGCACCGGCTCGAACACGCGCTGATCGCCAGCTTCGCTGCGCTCGTTGAGTACGAACAGACCGGTGCCGGTGATGGCCATAGCGTATTCCCGGCCGTCGCTGCGCTGGTTGAGCCGGGCGACGGCGGCGGTGGCGCGGGTTGAGCGCATGTGAAATTCCTTGAGGTGGGAAGCGTAGCCTATACAACTCGCCCGCCGCGGACAAGCGCTACGTTTGCCACGGCGGATTCCCCTGTCCCAGCGCGTCCCACAGGTATTCCACCATGGCCTTGATGCGCGCGGCGCGGCGGGCGCCCGGCAGGTAGACGGCGTAGACGGCAAGGGACGGCAGCGTGTATTCCGGCAGCAGCGGTAGCAGTCTGCCGGAGCGTAGCTCGTCGCAGACCAGAAAGGTGGGCAGGGTGGTGATGCCCAGCCCGGCGACGGCGGCGAGGCGACCCATGTCGCCGCTGTTGGCGCGCAGGCGGCCTTTGATCGGCACGCCGATCTCCTTGCCGTCGCGGGTGAAGTTCCAGGTGTTGGCGGGGGCGTAGCTGTAGGTGATGCAGTTGTGGCGGCGCAGGTCGTCCGGCTGCTGCGGTGTTCCATGTTGCGCCAGGTAATCCGGTGCGGCGCAGCACACCATTTTCGCCGGGGCGAGCTTGCGTGCGACGAGGCTGGTCTTGAGCTCGGCGGTGATGCGCACCGCCATGTCGATGCCTTCTTCCACTAGGTCAATAGTGCGGTCGGAAAAGTTGAACTCTAGTTGCAGTTCGGGGTAGCGCTTGCAGAATTCCGGCACCAGCGGCGCGATGTAGCGCAGGCCAAAGCTGTGCGGCAGGCTGATGCGCAGCGTGCCGCGCGGCTGGCTTTCGGAAGTGGCGGCCTGGGTTTCGGCCTCTTCCACTTCGGCCAGGATCAGGCGGCAGCGGTCGTAGTAGTCGGCGCCGACGCCGGTGAGGTTGAGCCTGCGGGTGGAGCGTTGCAGCAGTTGCGCGCCCAGGTGCTTTTCCAGCTCTGCCACGTGGCGCGAAGCGGCGGTGGGTGAAACATGCAGTTGCTCGGCGGCACGGGCGAAGGAGCCGGTTTCCACCACAGTGGCGAACACGCGCATGGCTTGCAGTTTGTCCATTATGTCGTTTATCGGGATAAATAATTGAGATAAAGCATATTTATCCCGTTAAGAGAAATTGTCAAACTGTCGCTATCATGAATCGCCTCAATGAAACCCCAACACTTCTGCCCACGCTGTTCGTGCCGCACGGTGCGCCGACGTTTGCCCTGCAGCCGGGTGCGGCGGGGGCTGCGCTGGCCGAGTTCGCGCAAGGCTTGCCCAGACCCAAGGCGGTGCTGGTGGTGTCGGCGCACTGGGAAACAGAAACGCCGACGCTGGGCGTTGCTTGCCGTCCCGAAACCCTGCACGACTTTTACGGTTTCCCGCAGGCGCTGTATTCCATCCGCTACCCGGCGCGCGGCGCCGTGCCGTGGGCGATGGAGGCGCGCGCGCTGCTGGAAGAAGCCGGGTTCGAGGTCAAGCTCGATCCGTTGCGCGGGCTGGATCATGGCGCGTGGATTCCGCTGCGGCTGATGTTCCCCGAGGCCGACGTGCCGGTGTTTACGTTGTCACTGCAAAGCCGGCTGGGACCGGAACATCACCACCGCATCGGCCAGGCGCTGGCGCCGTTGCGCGCGGCCGGGGTGCTGATTGTTGGCTCCGGCAACCTGACGCATAACCTGGCGCATTTCGGCATGCTGCGTGGGGCGAAAAATCCGCCGGAATATGTGGCGGCTTTCCAGGATTGGGTACACGATCGGCTGGCGGCGGGCGATATGGCCGCGTTGCTGGCATACCGAGAAGAGGCGCCCGGCGCGGCGCTGGCACATCCTACCGATGAGCACCTGCTCCCGCTTTATGTGGCGCTTGGTGCGGTAAGCGCGGATTTCGTCGCGCAACAGGTATACAGTGGTATCGAACACAACATGTTGGCGATGGATGCGTATGCATTCCGTTCCGGCGCGGATTTTCAACCGTGATTTTTCAACCGTAATTCAAGGAGAGCATCATGTCAGATCCCGTCATCGCCCAAAAATCCCCCTACGCCGTAGAAGTGCAAACCGGCAACAGCTACTGGTGGTGTGCCTGCGGCAAGAGCGCCAGCCAGCCGTTCTGCGACGGTTCGCACAAGGGCAGCGAATTCACGCCGCTGGAGTACCAGGCCGAGCAATCCGGCACGGTCTATTTTTGCGGCTGCAAGCACAGCGCCCATGCCCCGCTGTGTGATGGCAGTCATGCCAAATTATGATTACGCTGCGTAAGGCCAACGCGCGCGGCCACGCTGACCACGGCTGGCTGAATGCCCGGCATACTTTCTCCTTTGCCGAGTATTACGATCCGGCCTATATGGGGTTCTCGGCGTTGCGCGTCATCAACGATGATACTGTTGCGCCGGGACGTGGCTTTGGCATGCACGGCCATCGCGACATGGAGATCATCACCTACATCCTCGACGGCGAATTGCGTCACCAGGACAGCATGGGCAACGGTGCGGTGATACGTGCCGGCGACGTGCAGTACATGAGCGCAGGCAGCGGCGTGCGCCACAGTGAGTTCAATGCCTCGAGCGAGGCGCCGGTACATTTGCTGCAAACCTGGATCTTGCCGGAAAGTAACGATCTCGAGCCACAGTACGGCCAGCGAACCATCGCGCCGCAGGAAAAACGTGGGCGCTGGCGCTTGCTTGCCTCTCACGACGGCCGCGATGGCTCGATTGCCATTCGCCAGGATGCCAGTGTGCTGGCGACCTTGCTCGATGGCGCGGAGTCCGCGCAATACCAGCCTGCAATCGGTCGCCGTCTGTACCTGCACCTGGCGCGCGGAGAGGCCTCACTGAATGGCCTTGCGTTGCACGGCGGCGATGGTGCCTTCATCGAAAACGAAACCGTGGTAATGTTGTCGGATGCAAAAAATGCCGAAGCGTTGCTGTTTGATCTACCCTGAAAGGAGACACAACATGAAGAAAAACCTGTTAGCCCTGGCCTTGCTGGCCATCAGCCCGCTGGTGCTGGCGGATGTCGAGACCTACGGCATCGACAATGCTCACAGCTTCGCCAACTTCACCATCCGCCACGTAGTGTCCAAGACTTCCGGCAGCTTTCCCGACATCAAGGGCAAGATTGTCATCGACCGCGACGACCTGTCCAAATCCAGCGTGGAAGCGCGCATCAACGTGCTCAGCGTGAACACCAACTACGCCAAGCGTGACGAGCACATCAAGGACAAGCCGGAATACCTGGATGCCGGCAAGTTCAGCGAAATGCGCTTTGTCAGCACCAAGGTGGAGGCCAACGGCAAAGACGGTGGCACGCTGACGGGCAACCTGACCTTGCACGGTGTGACCAAGGAGATTTCCTTCCCGTTCAAGGTTCTGGGCTTCGGTCCTGACCCGTGGGGCGGCAAGCGTGCCGGTTTCGAGGCGCACTCCACGCTCAAGGCTTCCGATTATGGCCTCGGCTGGGCGGCTGATGCCAATGGGCCGGTCGGTAACGATATCGAAATTACGCTGCTGATCGAAGGCGTGAAAAATTCCCCTGACTACAAACCGTTCTAGGAGCATTACATGACTGATTTGTTTACCCCCATCAAGCTGGGCCGCATCGAACTCGCCAACCGTATCGTGATGGCGCCGCTGACGCGCAACCGTGCCGCCTTGCCGGGCAACCTGCCACAAGACATCAACGCGACCTACTACGCCCAGCGCGCCGGTGCCGGGCTCATCATCACCGAGGCCACGCCGATTTCCCCCATGGCGCATGGCTATCCGGCGCTACCGGGCATTTCCACGCCGGAACAAATCGCCGGCTGGAAAAAGATCACCGACGCAGTGCATGCCAATGGCGGCAAGATCGTCATGCAACTCTGGCATGTGGGCCGTATCTCCCACCCCTCGCTGCTGCCGGATAACGCGCTGCCAGTGGCGCCCTCCGCCATCAAGCCTGCCGGGCAGGCGTTCACCTACACCGGCTTACAGGACTACGTCACGCCGCGCGCGCTGACGCTGGAAGAACTGCCGGGCATCGTCGAGGAGTACCGCGTAGCAGCGCAGAACGCCAAGGATGCCGGCTTCGACGGCGTGGAAGTGCATTCTGCCAACGGCTATCTGCTCGACCAGTTCCTGCGGGATGGCAGCAACCACCGCACCGACCAATACGGCGGGTCTATCCCCAGCCGCACACGCCTGCTGCTGGAAGTGCTGTCTGTGGTGTGCAAGGTGTGGGGTGCCGAGCGCGTCGGCGTGCGCATCTCGCCGATCAATCCTTTCAACGACATGCGCGACTCCTACCCGCAGGCGCTGTTCAACCATGTGGCGGAAGCTCTCAGCTCGTTCGACCTGGCTTACCTGCACGTCATGGAAATCGGCATTGGCGCCACCGAAGCGCTGCCAGTCTTCGACTTCGCCGAGCTACGTCGTGCCTACAAGGGCAACTACATGGCCAACGGCAGCTACGACAAGGTGCGCGGCAATGCCGTCATCGCTAGCGGTCAGGCCGATTGCGTGGCCTATGGTGTGCCGTTCATCGCCAACCCTGACCTGGTGGAGCGTTTCAGGCAGGATGCCTCGCTCAACGCCGCTGATCCGAACACCTTCTATGGCGGCGGCGAGCAAGGCTACACGGATTACCCGACGCTGGCCTGATGCAGCTGACTACCTACCAACTGGCTATCACCTTGGCAGTTCCTGCCAGGGTGGCCGTTGGCAGGTTGGGCGCGTTCGAGTTCCCGGCCGGGCGCTATGTCTATACCGGCAGTGCCCGGCGTAATCTGGAAGCACGCATTGCCAGGCATTTGCGCAAGGAGAAAACGCTGCGTTGGCACATTGACTACCTGCTGGCGGTGCCGCAAGCGCACGTCACCTGCGTTGAGCGCTCCGCGCAGCTGGAATGTGCGCTTAACCAGGCGACCGCCGGAACGGTGCTGATACCCGGTTTTGGCGCCAGCGATTGCCGCGCCGGCTGCGGCAGTCACCTCAAATTTCTGGGAGAATTGGCGCATGGATAGCCTCGATCTTTCCGTGCTGAAAGCCTTGCAGGAATGGCAGGGTGGGCAACAGCCGTTGTGGCTGGTAACGGTGGTGCAGACCTTCGGCTCCAGTCCGCGCCCGCCGGGCGCCATGCTGGCCTTGCGCGGCGACGGTCTGGCGGTCGGCTCGGTGTCCGGCGGCTGCATTGAGGATGATCTGGTGGCGCGCGCCCAGGCTGGGCAGTTGCCGCTGAATCGCGCCGAGATGGCGACTTACGGCGCCACCGCCGCGGAAGCCCGCCGTTTCGGCCTGCCGTGTGGCGGCACCATGCGGTTGGTGGTGGAGCCGGTGATTCAGACAATCTGGGTGGACGATCTGCTGAAGCGCATCAGCGCGCAGCAACTGGTCAGGCGCACTTTGCATCTGGATACCCTGCAAGTCGCGCTGGACGATGCCGGCTGCGACGACGCGCTGGTGTTTGATGGCGATACACTGGTGACGGTGCATGGCCCGCGCTGGCGCCTGCTTATCATCGGCGCCGGGCAGACTTCGCACTACCTCGCGCAGATGGCGCAGGCGCTGGATTACCAGGTCATCATCTGCGATCCGCGCGAGGAGATGCGCCAGACCTGGAACGTGCCGGGCGCCTTACTGCTGCGCGAGATGCCGGACGACGTGGTGTTGGCCTTGCAGGTGGATGCCCGTACCGCCATCGTCGCTCTGACCCACGACCCCAAGCTGGACGACATGGCGCTGCTGGAGGCCCTGAAGTCGCCGGCTTTTTACATCGGCGCGCTCGGCTCGCAAAGGAACAACGCCAAACGCCGGGAACGGCTGGCGCTGTTCGATTTAAGCCAGGAGGAAATCGCCCGTCTGCATGGCCCGGTCGGCCTCGACATCGGCAGCCGCACGCCGCCGGAGATCGCTGTCGCCATCCTCGCCCATCTTGTTTCCATTCGAAATCAACAGGCTGAAAAAGCACATACTGCCCAATTAGCCAATCAGGAGGTCTGCTCATGATTTCATTTGTCCTCAACGGCAAACCCATCAAGGTCGATGCCGACCCCAACGCACCGCTGCTGTGGGTGTTGCGCGACCACCTGCAACTGACCGGCACCAAATACGGCTGCGGCATGGCGCTGTGTGGCGCCTGTACTGTGCATCTGGATGGCCGCGCCATCCGTTCCTGTGTGACGCCGGTTTCTATGGCCAGTGGCAAACAGGTCACCACCATCGAAGGCCTGGCGGAAACCGCGCTGGGCAAGGCGGTGCAAGATGCCTGGCAGGAAGTGGACGTGCCGCAATGCGGCTATTGCCAGTCCGGGCAGATCATGGCGGCGACCGCGCTGCTCAAGGAAAACCCGCACCCCAGCGAAGCACAGGTGACGGCCGCGATGGACGGCATCCTGTGCCGCTGCGGCACCTATAACCGCATCCGCGCAGCCATCCAGAAGGCAGCGGAAGGGGGTGCAAAATGAAGACGACCACCCTCCAGAGTCCGGCCCGCCGTAAATTCCTCCAGCATTCCGCCCTGCTGGCGGGCGGGCTGGTGATCGGTTTTTACCTGCCGTTCAAGGGCGGCCGTGCTTATGCCGCCGATGCCCGGCCCAAGCCAGTGTATCCGCCCAATGCCTTCATCCGCATCGCACCCGACGACAGCATCACCATCGTCGTCAATAAGTCAGAAATGGGGCAGGGCGTCTATACCTCGCTGCCCATGCTTATCAACGAGGAGCTGGAGGCCGACTGGAGCAAGATCAAGATCGAATCGGCGCCGGTGGCAGCAGTGTATAACCATACCGGCTTCGGCATGCAGCTCACCGGCGGCAGTTCCAGCGTGCCGTCGTCGTGGGAGCAACTGCGCCGCGTCGGCGCCAGCGCCCGGGTACTGCTGATCCGCACTGCCGCGCAGCAGTGGGGCGTACCAGAAAGTGAATGTCATGCCGCGAACAGCCAGGTAATTCATGCCGTGAGCGGCAAAAAACTGAGCTACGGCGCGCTGGCGGATGCTGCTGGCAAGCTGCCGCTGCCGGAAGACGTAGCACTCAAATCGCCGGCGGAATTCAAGCTGATCGGTAAGCCGGTCAAGCGCCTGGATACGCCGGAAAAGGTCAACGGCAAGGCGGTATTCGGGCTGGATGTCTACCTGCCGGATATGCTGATCGTGTTGGTGGCGCGCAGCCCGGTGTTTGGCGGCAAGGTCAAGAGTTTCGACGCTACTGAGGCGCGCAAGGTGGCTGGGGTGCAGGGCGCTTACCAGGTGCCGACCGGTATCGCCGTGGCGGCGACCGGATACTGGCCGGCCAAGACCGCGCGTGACCTGCTGCAGATCGAATGGGAAGAGGGGCCGGCGGCGGCGCTATCCACACCGAAAATGCGCGCCGAATACCTGCAACTGGCACAACAGCCCGGTACGGTAGCGCGCAAGGATGGCGACGTAGCCGGCGGCTTGCAGGCGGCGCACAAAGCCATCAGCGCGGAGTACGAGGTGCCTTATCTGGCCCATGCTGCCATGGAGCCGCTCAATGTGGTGGTTGAGATCAAGCCGGACAGTTGCACTATCTGGACCGGCACCCAGTCGCAGACCATGGATCGTGCCGCTGCCGCAAAAGTCGCCGGACTCAAGCCGGAACAGGTGGATATCCACACCACCTTCCTTGGCGGCGGCTTTGGCCGACGCGCCAATCCGCGCTCGGATTTCGTCATCGAGGCGGTGCAGGTAGCAAAAATCATAGCCAAGCCGATCAAGCTGGTGTGGACGCGCGAGGACGACATGCGCGGCGGCTATTACCGGCCGATGTGGGCCGACCGGATCGAGGCGGGGATTGCCCAGGACGGCAAGCCGCTGGCGTGGAAGCACACCATCGTCGGCCAGTCCATTGTCGCCGATACGCCATTCGAGGCCTTCCTCACCAAGGACGGCATCGATGCCACTTCGGTGGAAGGCGCGGCGACGCTACCCTACCTGATTCCCAACCTGGAAGTGAGCCTGCACAGCCCGAAGAACGTCGTGCCGGTGCAATGGTGGCGCTCGGTGGGCCACTCGCACACGGCGTTCGTGGTCGAGACCATGATCGACGAACTGGCACATCTGGCCGGGCAGGACCCCGTGGCCTACCGCCTGAGCCTGCTTCCGGCAAATTCCAGATATAGAGGCGTGCTGCAACTGGCGGCGGACAAGGCCGGCTGGGGTACGGCCAAATTGGCGGCAGGCCATGCTTACGGCGTGGCGGTGCACCAGTCGTTCGACAGCTACGTGGCCGAAGTGGCCGAGGTGTCGCTGGAAGGCGGCAAGGTACGGGTGCACAAGGTGGTCGCCGCAGTGGATTGCGGACTGGTGGTCAACCCGGACGGCGTGCGCCAGCAGATAGAAAGCGCGATCGTCTATGGCTTATCCGCTGCGCTGCATGGCCAGATCACGCTGGAGAATGGCAAGGTGGTGCAGTCCAATTTCTTCGATTACATCCCGCTGCGATTTTCCGAGATGCCAGCGGTGGAAGTGCATATCGTGGCGAGCGAGCAGCCGCCGACCGGCATCGGCGAGCCGGGCACGCCGCCGATTGCGCCAGCAGTGGCCAACGCGGTATTTGCGCTGACCGGCAAGCGCCTGCGCCGGATGCCGTTCGACCAGGAAAGCCTTGCTTGACATTGCCGCCATCGTATTGGCGGCAGGCCAGTCGCAACGCTTCGGCGCGGACAAGTTGCTGCATCCGCTAGCGCTTCATGGAGAAACCCTGCCGTTGGCGCTGCACAGCCTGCGGCCTTGGTTGGCAGTGTTCGGGCGCGTGACCCTGGTGGTGCGGCCGCAGTCCGATGCCTTGCGGTTGGCTGTCTCCAAGGCTTTCGGTGATGCTATCCTTTGGGTCGAGTGCCCGGATGCCTCACAGGGCATGGGCCATAGCCTGGCCGCCGGTGTGGCGGCCAATGCCGATGCTGCCGGCTGGCTGATTGGTTTAGCCGACATGCCGACGTTGCAGGTAGAACCCATTGCATCCGTACAAGTGGCCATCAAGGTAGGAGCGCCGCTAGCCGCGCCGTATTACAACGGCAAACGCGGCCACCCGATTGGTTTTAGCAAAATTTACCAGGACGACTTGCTGGCTTTGCGTGGCGATAGCGGCGGGCGTGAATTGCTGCAACGCGACGCGGCCTTGATCCATAGGAGCGAAGTTGCCGACACTGGAATTTTTACCGATATTGACCACCGCGCCGACCTACAGGCGATAACAGGAGAAAGCCAATGAAAAAACCCGCCATCACCCAAGCCCCTATCCATGGCCTGATCGCCAACCGCTGGAGCGGCCGCGCCTACGATCCAGCCCAACCCGTTACCCGCCAGCAGGTCATTACCCTGCTGGAAGCGGCGCGCTGGGCGCCTTCCTGCTACGGCGACCAGCCGTGGCGCTTCGTACTGTGGAATCGGGATGAAGATGCCGGCGCCTGGCGGACGGCGTTCGAGACGCTCGCCCCCGGTAACCAGGTTTGGGTCAAGGATGCGCCGTTGCTGCTACTGGTGTGCGCCGACAGCCTGTTCAACCACAATGGCAAGCCCAACCGTTGGGCGCAGTACGATAGCGGCGCGGCGGCGGAAAACTTGTGTCTGCAAGCCGAAGCGCTGGGGTTGATGGCGCACCAGATGGGTGGTTTCGACCCAGACAAAGCGCGTGTCGTAGCCAGCGTGCCGCAGCAATATACTCCGATGGCGATGATGGCGGTTGGTCACCCGGCCGACCCTGCTACCTTTAGCGAGGAAGTACGTGAACGCGAAACCGCGCCACGCCAGCGGCGGGAACTGGGCGAGCTGTTTTTTGGCGGGGTGTGGGGACGTTCGGTTTAGGACTATCTTGGCTGGCTACTGCACCGGACGCACGTCGGTGACGAAGTACTCGGTATCACCAAAGCAGGAAGAGGGCACGCCCATGTGCTGTTCGTAGGTCAAGGAGACTTTCTTGCCCAGCGACTGGTTGATTTTGTCGACCACATTCTGGTCACGCACGGTGAAAAAGAATTTTTCGCTCATGGTGCCGGGCATGGAAACCATGGCCATTTCACCTTCCCAGGTCTTGCACAGCCAGCCTTTACTGGAGAGTTTCTGCACGTAGCCGGCGCGATCGCCGGATGAGTATGACCAGTGCAGCACCACCCAGGTGTAGAAAGTGAACAGGGCGAATGGTGTTGCCAGCAGGATGCCCAGCCACAGTATCCAGCGCGTTGATTTTGCTTGTTGCATGATAATTCCTCACGGTTTTGCGCGGAGGCCATTATAGCCCGTGTTCCGTTGGCCGTGATGCGGGCATGATCCGGCGCGCAATGACTTTGAAACGGCATCTGCTAAAATGGCGCCTCATTCAATGCAAAGGATCAACTCATGGCCGTCGTCGAGCTTACCAAAGCCAATTTCAAGCAGATCATCGAGAGCAACGAACTCGTTGTCGTGGATTTTTGGGCGCCGTGGTGCGATCCCTGCCTGATGTTTACCGACACTTTCAAGCTGGTTGCGGAAAACCACCCGGACATCGTATTCGGCATGGTCAACACCGAAACCGATAATGAGATCGCCGAGTATTTCAACGTGGAAAAAATCCCCGGCATCCTGGTAGTGCGCGAACAGGCCGGGCTGCTGGCGCAAGTAGGCGAACTGGGTGCGCCGGCGCTGGAAGAAATCATCAAGTGGGCGCGTGATTACGACATGAGTACGGTACTTGAGTATTACGCCGGCGAGCAGAAATAGGCTGAAGGAAGCCCTGATTAAGTCCGTTCGCGCTGAGTATTTTCCGTTCGTTCCTTCGATACGCCGCGCGTAGCGCGGCACTCAGGACGAACGGAAAATGTATCGAAGCGTTTTGTTGACTTAATCAGAGCTTCCTTAACCCGCCGCCGGTAGGTATTTTGCCGGATCAACCGGCTTGCCCAGTTTTCTGATCTCGAAGTGCAGCTTGACGCGGTCGGTGTCGGTGCTGCCCATTTCGGCGATCTTCTGGCCCTTGGCCACTTCCTGGCCTTCCTTCACCAGTAACTGGCTGTTGTAGGCGTAGACCGAAAGGTAAGTTGGGTTGTGTTTGATGATGACCAGCTTGCCATAGCCGCGTACGCCGGCACCGCTGTAAATGACCTTGCCGGGAGCAGCAGCAAGTACCGGCTGGCCCTGCGTACCGGCGATGTCCACGCCCTTGGCGCTGGTCATATCGTTGAAACCGGCCAGTACCTTGCCACTGGCCGGCCACACCCAGACAACGTCGTCACCGGATGGTGTAGGGGTCTTGTCGGCAGGGACGTCGGTCTTGGCTGGTTCCGCCGGTTTGACGGCGGGTTTTGGCGGAGCCGTTGTGGCGGCTTGCTCGCTATATGGCTGCTTGCCTGCCTTGGGGTCCGTTATCAGCGGCGGGCCGTCCAATGGCTTGGCCGTGGCTGGTTCGACTTTCAGCGGCGTCACCACGGCTTCCGAGGATTCTGGCGTGGCAGCCTGGACGGGAACTGCTTTGGGGCCTTTCATTCGTAGCTGTTGGCCAAGGCTGATGACGTAGGGCGGCTGGATGTTATTCCATTGCGCGATGTCCTTGTAGTCGTAGCCGTGTTCCAGCCCGATGCTATAGAGCGTATCGCCTTTCTTGACGGTGTAGCTGTCCGGGCGCCAATCCTTTTCTGTCGTGGCAGGCTTGGCCGCTGGGGTGGCCGCTTTGGCTGATTCGGTTTGTTTGCCGGGTACGGTACTACGCTCGCTCACCGGCGCCGGTTGCTTGGAGGCGCAGCCGGCCAGCAACAGCACGATGAGCAGCGCGGCATGCTGTTTCATGCAATTCCTCCCAGCAACGGCACGAACTTCACCGCTTCCAGCTGGGTTTGGCGATAGTCTTCCGGCGTGCGTTCGATCAGGGTCAATACCTGGTCGCCGGCGCCGAGCGGGATCACCATGCGTCCACCTACTGCCAGCTGCTGCAATAGTTCGGGTGGGATGTGGGTGGCTCCGGCCGCCACCAGGATGCCGTCGAATGGCGCGACCTCGGCCAAGCCCATGGCGCCATCGGCATATTTGAGCTTGACGTTGCGCGCGCGCAATTCGCGCAAATGGCTACGCGCCTTCATCAGCAACGGGTTGATGCGCTCCACCGAATACACTTCCTGCGCCACTTTAGACAGCACCGCGGTTTGGTAGCCGCAGCCGGTGCCGATTTCCAGCACCTTGCCCAAGGTATCACCTCTACGCAGGATTTCCGTCATGCGCGCGACGATATAGGGCTGGGAGATGGTCTGGCCGTAGCCGATCGGCAGGGCAACGTCTTCGTAAGCGCGCGTGGAGAGGGCTTCGTCCACGAAAATGTGGCGCGGGATGGTGTTCATCGCCGCCAACACCACCTCGTCGCGGACGCCCTGTTCGCGCAGCCGTGCCACCATGCGCTCGCGCGTGCGCTGGGAGGTCATGCCTATGCCTTGCCGTACCGGGTTCATAGGCCCAGCCAGGAATTGACCAGATCCAGCTGCGCGAACTGCGTCAGGTCTATCTGCAATGGCGTAACCGCCACCATGTCGTGTTCGACCGCGTAAAAGTCGGTGCCTGCGCCGGCATCCTGCGCCGCGCCCGCCGCGCCCACCCAATATAGTGTTTCACCGCGCGGGCTGGCGATTTTGACCACCGGCTCCGCCTTGTGCCGTTTGCCGAGGCGGGTGACACGCAAGCCGCGAAGCTGTTCGTAAGGCTTGTCCGGCACGTTGACGTTAAGCAGGATAGGTGGTGGCAAGGCAGTCTGCTGGTAGCGCTTGACCATTTCAACCACTACGCGCGCGGCGGTAGCGAAATGCTGTGCGCCGTGCTGTGACATGGAAACCGCGATGGAGGGGATGTCCAGTAGGTAGCCTTCCATGGCCGCGGCCACGGTGCCGGAATAAATGGTGTCGTCGCCCATGTTGGCGCCGTCGTTGATGCCGGAAATGACCATGTCCGGCAGCTGTTCCAGCAGCCCGGTGACGGCCAGGTGGACACAGTCCGTTGGTGTGCCGTTGACGAAGTAAAAACCGTTGGCGGCTTGGCGTACGGTGAGCGGACGATCCAGGGTGAGTGAATTGCTGGCGCCGCTGCGGTTGCGTTCCGGCGCTACCACGACGATCTCGGCCAGCGGTTTGAGTGCTTCGGCCAGGATACTGAGGCCGGGGGCGAAGTAGCCGTCGTCGTTGGAAAGGAGAATGCGCATGGGCGCATTATAACTTAGGGGGCTGGTGGTTTTAACGAATGCTGCGGGTGATTCTTGCGTAATAAACAGTCGCCACAAAGAAGCTGACGGACAAAACGATTTCGGCACTCGCCAGTTGCGCGGCCAGCCCTTGGTCGGCCCATGCCCTGACTACACCTTCGGTAAAGTAAAGCAGGATGAACATCGAGGCCCACTGGTAGGTATAGCGCCGGCCTTGCAGGATGCCAAACAGTGGCAGCAGCAGCGGCACGGCTTTCAGGATCAGCAGCGAGCCGCCGGGGCGTAGCGGTGCCAGCCAGCCTTCCCATGCCAGGCACAGTAGGATGAGGGCGACCAAGCTGGCCGAAGCGGTGAGACGGAGGATTTTGGCCATCATGGTTAGTGCTTATCCGCCCTTGAGCAATACCACGACCGCGCCGCTGCCGCCATCCACTTCCCTAGCCTGGGCGTAGGCAATCACCTCGTCACGCTGCATCAGCCAGCCGCGCAGTTTGTGTTTCAGCACCGGTTCGCGGTTTCTTGAGCCCAAGCCCTTGCCGTGGATGATGCGTACGCAGCGCGTGCCGCGTTTTTTGCAATGCGCCAGGAATTCCGCCACATAGCGGCGCGCTTCTTCCACCACCATGCCATGTAGGTCGAGCTGCTCTTGCACCACCCAGTGGCCGCGCCTAAGCTTGCGCAGGATGTCCGGTGCATGGCCTTCGCGCAGGTACAGCAATTCCTCGCCACTTTCCAGTTCGTGGGCAGGGATAAAGTCGTCCGATAGGGAATCGGCCAGCGCCTGGCGCTCGTCGCGGAGGAATTGCCTAGGGATAGGACGCGGCTTGGGAGCGGGAGGATAGAGGCGTTCCTGCTTGAGCGGTCGTGCGCCTTCCACGGCGGCGCGGAACAATGCGCCTTCATCCTGGTCGCGGTTGGTTTCCATTTAAAGAGAGCTTATTCCAGGTAGCGCGCAAGCTGCTTCATCACGCTATGCAGATCGCCCAGCACCCACAGCTCCGCAATCTTGCCATCGCGGAAGGTGAACACTGCCACGCCGTCCCATTTAAGCTTGCCGTGCGTCGGTGCATAGCCAAACAGCTCGCCGCGGTGGATGCCGGAGTACGACATACGGGCGTAGATGCGATCGTCTTCCGCCACCATGTCAACGATTTCGCAGCGGTAGTTGCCCAGTGCGCGGCGGATGAAATCCATGTAAAGGGCAAAACCGGCGTGGCCGCGCTGCATATGCCCCAGCGTGCCACGGAAAGAAAAATCCTCGCACAGCAGGTCTGGAATAACGGCCTTGTCGGCGTTATTCCAGATGGCATCGAAGAATTTTCGGACGGTTTCCTTGTGTTGGTGCATGGCCGGCATTCCCAAAAGCTCAGGATACTTTTTCCCACGAAACGTGAGTTGATGCAACAAAAATTTGAGAAGCTAAGAAAACCCTAGAAACGTTCGTTTTCGCGCAAGTAGCGCCACTGTCCCACCGGCAGGTCAGCCAGCTTGACCTGGCCGATACGCACCCGTTTCAATCCGACCACTTGCAGCCCCACCAGTTCGCACATGCGGCGGATCTGGCGTTTTTTTCCTTCGCGCAGTACGAAGCGCAGCTGATCCTCATTCTGCCAGCTCACCTTGGCTGGCTTAAGCAGCTGGCCATCCAGGGAAAAGCCGTGGTTGAGCTGCTTCATCCCTTGTTCGGACAGCTTGCCCTGCACCCGCACCAAGTATTCTTTCTCGACCTTGGAATCATCGCCAATCAGCAACTTGGCGATGCGGCCGTCCTGCGTCAGCACCAACAGGCCGGTGGAATCAATATCCAGCCGCCCGGCCGGCGCCAGCCCTTTGAGCTGGGATGGTGTGAAGCGCAGCGGCGCCTGGTCACCGGCAAAGCGCGAGGCCGCGTTGACCAGCACCACGGCTGGCTGGTAACCGTCTTCTGCCTGGCCGGAGACATAGCCCACTGGCTTGTGCAGCAGGATGGTGACGCGCGCCTGCTGTTGTACTTGGGCGCCTTTGGCCAAGGTGATCTTCTGGGTGGGCAGGATTCTGGTGCCGAGTTCGCTGATGCGCTCGCCATCCACGAACACCAGCCCTTGCTCGATATAGCTGTCCGCTTCTCGGCGCGAGCACAAGCCCTGCTCGGACATCAATTTTGACAGGCGTATTTTTTCCATGGACAGGATTGTAACCTAGCCGTAAGCCATTCCACGGTAAAATGCCGGCTGCGCGATAACGTGAACAATCAATGAACGTATTTTATGAGGAAGAAGGCAGCTTCAAGCTGGCTTCGGTGATGGCCGAAAATCCCGGCTCGCTACAGGTGGAGTCGGCTTCCGGCAAGCGCTCCAAGATTAAGTCGGCCAATGTGCTGCTGAAATTCGAGGGGACGCTGGCAGGCTTTATGGAGCAGGCGCAGGCGGAAGCGGTGACACTGGCGACAGATTTTCTGTGGGAGTGCTGCGGCGAGGACGAGTTTGGTTTCGAGGAGCTGGCACGTGAATACTACGGCCATGCCCCCAGTCCCATCGAGGCGGCGGCCACTGCCATCAGCCTGCACGCCGCGCCCATGTATTTCTACCGCAAGGGCAAAGGCCGCTACAAGGCAGCCCCGGCGGACAACCTGAAGGCGGCGCTAGCGGCACAGGAAAAGAAGCGCTTGCAGGCGGAAAAAATTGCCGGCTACGTGCAGCAGTTGCAGGCGCACACGCTACCGCCAGAGTTCGGTGGCAAGCTTGACATGCTGCTGTATGAACCGGACAAGAATACGCTGGAATGGAAGGCGCTGGACGAGGCGTCGGCGGCCACCGGCTTGAGCCACCTCAAACTACTGGAAGCCTGTGGCGCTATTGCCTCACCCCACGATTACCATTTTGGCGCCTTCCTGCGCGAATACTTCCCGGCTGGCGTGCAGTTCGAGGCGCATGATGTCCTGGCCTTGCCGGATAACCTCGATCAGGCGGAGGCCGAAGCCTTCAGCATCGACGACGCTACCACTACCGAGATTGACGATGCCTTCTCGGTGCAGCAACTTCCCAACGGCAACAGCCGCATCGGTATTCATATCGCCGCGCCGGCGCTGGGCATTCCGGTGGGTTCGGCGCTGGATGCGGTGGCGATGAAACGGCTATCCACCGTCTACATGCCGGGCAACAAGATCACCATGCTGCCGGAGGCAGCCATTACGCCGTTCAGCCTGCATGCCGGCGAGTGGCGGCCGGCGTTATCGCTGTACCTGGACATTGCTCCAGACCTGGCTATCGTCAACAGCGTGAGCCGACTGGAGGCGGTGAAAATTGCCGATAACCTGCGCCACGACGAACTGGAACCGCATTTCAACGAGGGCAACTGGGCGACGCCCAACAGCCATCCCTACTGGAGCAAGCTGGAACTGCTGCACCGGCTGGCGGAGTCGCTGGAACAGGCGCGCGGCAAGCACGACCCCGAGCGTGCGCCGCAGGTGGATTACAACTTTTACGTGGAAAATGGCCTGGTGCGCATCAGCGAGCGCAAGCGTGGCGCGCCTATGGACAAGCTGGTGGCGGAGCTGATGATTTATACCAATGCACATTGGGGTGGCATGTTGGCGGAGCAGAGCATCTCCGGCATCTACCGTGCACAAGCCGCCGGCAAGGTGTACCTGACGGTCAATGCCGAGCCGCATCAGGGCTTGGGTGTGGCGCAGTATGCCTGGAGCACGTCACCGTTGAGGCGCGCGGTCGACCTCATCAACCAGCGCCAGATGATCTCGCTGATGCAAGGCACGGAGCCGGCCTACGGCAAGAACAGCGAAGCGCTGACCACCGCTATGCGCGACTTCGATCTAGTCTATAACGCCTACAACGAATTCCAGACGCGCATGGAGCGCTACTGGTGCTTGCAGTACCTGATTCAACAGAACATCACGGAACCCATCGCCACCGTCTGGCGTGAAAACCTGGTGCGGCTGCAAGGCCTGCCTACCATTACCAAGGTACACAACCTGCCGGAGCTGGCGCCGGGAACGCGGGTGCAACTGGAGGTGAAGCGTATAGACCCACTGCTGGTGGAACTGGATTGCCGTTTCAAGACAGTGTTGGAGGCTGGCGCTTAAATTGCGGTCATCAACCGTCACCTGGAAAATTCCAGCCGGCAGAGATGCCGTCTTCGAATTCCGCATCCGCCGCAGCATGCTATTCGCGGTGATATTTTCCTTGCTGCTGCACCTGACGGCGCTATTTTTCCTGAGGAACAAACTTTTTCAACTGGATAACCCGCCTAGCGCGGTGCCATTCACGGTAAGTCTGGATTTGCCGAAAAAACCGCAGGCATTGCCGCCGCCTTTGCCCGAGCCGCCGGTGGAAACCAAGCCCAAGCCAAAACCGGAACCCAAGGTAGCTAAAAAACTTCCACAGCAACGCGTGATTGCCACCGACAAACCATCGCCTGAGCGCATACAACAACCCCCACCCAAACCTGTGGAACCGTTGCCTACGCCGCCGGCCCCGCCGCCCCGCCCGGGCGCACCGACCGACATGATGAGCTACGTCAATGCCGCGCGTGATCGCCGCAACCAGGAGGAGGCGGTAGCGCAGCGTATAAACGCCGACGCCGCGGCGCGTGAGCGCAAGCCCACCGAGGATGAGCGTAGAGACGAAATCATCAAGCGCAACCTGAAATCCGGTACTAACGGCATATTCCAGATTGACGGGCAAAGCCTGGGGCCGCGCAGTGCGCAATTTTCTTTCAAGGGCTGGACCAATGATTACAACAGTGCGCGGCGCGAAATCGTTCTGGTCGAGGCCGGGCCGGATGAAGATATCCGGCGCAATATCGCACGCAAAATGATCGAACTGATCCGCCGCCACTACGATGGTGATTTCAACTGGGAATCGCTGCGTCTGGGCCGGGTTGTGGTGCTATCAGCCCGGCCGGAGGATGAGTCAGGGCTGGAGGATTTCCTGATCGCGGAATTCTTCCGCGGCGATCAACTGCGGTAGGTAGTCAGAGGGGAAACTTGACGCGGAAACAGGCGCCTATCCCGCCTGGGCCACTACCCACGCTGACCGTGGAGCCGTGGATTTGGGCGATTTCCTTGACGATGGCGAGACCTAAGCCGCTGCCTTCGGCAGCGTTGCCCAGCAGGCGATGAAAGCGTTCAAACACGCGCTCGCGATCTTGCTCTGGGATGCCGGGGCCGTTGTCCTCGACTTCCAGCATGCCTTCCGCCGTGACTCTGACCGTGACCATGCTGCTTCTGGGTGTGTAGCGCAGGGCGTTATCCAGCAAGTTTCCCAGCAGTTCGCTTAGACGCAGGCTGTCGCCCTTAATCCAAATCGGGGATGGCGCACTTTCGAAACCGAGGTCAATGCCGCGCTTGACCGCGGCATTGACCCATTCGCTAGTTGTGGCTTGTGCCAGAGCATTCAAATCGAGCGTGACCATCTGTAGCGAACGGTCTGCGCCCGGTTCGTTACGTGCTGCCGATAATAACTGATTGACCAGGTGGGTAAGCCTTTCGGCACCCAAGGTGAGCTGACCCAGCGAGTGATGCATGTCTTGCGGCGAATTTTGGCGTGCAGCCAGGGCGATCTGTGCCTTGAGCCCAGCCAATGGTGTGCGCAGCTGGTGTGCGGCATCGGCAATAAAGCGGTTTTGCGCATCCAGCACCGCTTGCAGGCGCTGCACCAAGCCATTGATGGCATTGATTAAAGGCTGTGCTTCTGTGGGCGCATCGGGTGCTTGTATCGGGCTGAGATCTGCGGGGGACATTGCCGCTACTGATGCCTCCAGCATGCCGAGCGGCCGCAGGCTACGTTTTACGGCAAACCATACAATGCCGGCTGCCAGCAAGATCAACAGGGTTTGCGGCAGAATTAGTCCGGTGAGTATTTTTTCAGCTAGCAATCTGCGCTTGTTGAGGGTTTCAGCCACCTGGATGTGAATCAGGTTTTGCTCTGCCCCGGTTTGTAGCAGTAGCGGTATGGAAACTACGCGGACTTTATTGCCGGCAATGACGTCCTCATAAAACTGCTCATCCTTGTTTTTTCTTCTGTCGAATGCCGGCGGCGGCGCATCAATTTCTTCCTCGCCGCTTAACAACAATCCAGTGGTGTCGCGAATGTTGTAGTAAACCTTGTCATACTTGTCAGAAAGGATCAGCTCACTTGCTTCTCTTGGCAGCAGGGAGGGCGGCTGGCCATTCTTGGCTGCCTGTATCGACAGCTGGGCAATATCGTAGGCTGATTCATATAGCGCCCGATCGAATTCATCGCGGGCAAAATTGAGTGCAATGCCATAGGCAGCCGCACCACTCAGCACCAGCAGGCTGAGCAAAGGAATGAGCAGCCACCGCAATAGCGCCCTGCGCAGGGAAGATTTGCTGGTTGAGGGATCAGTCTTCATTTTTGTCGAACATATAGCCTAAGCCGCGTACGGTACGGATTTGCAGCCCGGCGGACTCCAGTTTTTTGCGCAGGCGGTGGACATATACCTCGATGGCATTGTCGCCCATCTCATCATCCCAGCTGCACAGGTGCTCGACCAGGGCTTCCTTGCTGACCGCGCGGCCAGTGCGCAGCAGCAGCAGTTCCAGCACGCCCAGTTCGCGCGCCGAAAGGTCGAGGGGAATGCCGTTGATGCGCACCGTGCGGTCTGATGGGCTATAGCTCATGGCGCCGCGGGTGATTTCCGGTGTGGCCATCTCGCTACCGCGGCGGATCAAGGCGCGTAATCTGGCTTCCAGTTCCGGCAGTTCAAATGGCTTGGACAAGTAATCATCCGCACCCAGGTCCAGCCCCTTGACCCGGTCTTCCAGGCTTTCCCGCGCGGTAAGGATGATCACGGGCAGTTTGTTGCGTCTGGCACGCAGCCGGCGCAACACCTCAAAACCATCCAGCTTGGGTAAGCCCAGATCGAGGACGGCCAGGGCATAAACCTGGTCGGTCAAGGCAATATCGGCCTCCTGACCGTTTTTCGCCCAGTCCACCGCATAGCCTGATTGCTGGAGCGAACGGGAGAGCGCATCCCCCAGCAGGTGGTCGTCTTCTACCAACAGAATGCGCATACTTATTCAATCCTTTCCCAAGTTTGACTGCGTCCGAACAAGGCTAACCCGACATAGCCCCGGACTTGCAGGCGGTGGCCGTCTGCGATCAGTTCCATTTTACAGCGATAGATCTGGCCTGTTTCCGGGTCGAGAATTTCTCCGCCATCATATTGCAGATGATCGCCACGCATGCCACTGATGATTTGCAGGCCGACTAAGGGCTTGTTCTTGCGCCAACCGGAACATTGGTCGCAGCGCGGGTCATCTGGCTCGCCCGGTTCCGGGAATATCTGCTCAATTACGCCTTGGATCCGGCCATCATGTGCGCGGATACGGATCAGTGAGCGCGGCTTTTCACTTTCTTCGTCTATCTGTTTCCATAGCCCGACGATTGGGACGGCTTCCGCATAGGCCGACCCTACATGCAGGGCAAGCAGGCTTATTAGCAGTAATGAATATTTCATGTAATGCTTCTGAACGTCCCATCATCGTAAGCTTGGCAATAAGCCTGCCAGTCGTCGGTTGTGCGGTGCCAGGCTGCATTTACCAGCCCGATCATCGGCTTGCGCCAGGACGCATGATCGTTGCCGAAGTCTATCCAGGCATCTGTGATGGCTGATCCCTGGCGGCCAGAGCTGCGCAGATGCCCCCAGGCAACTATATCGCCCATGGTGCCGATGACGCTTTCCAAGCGCTTCAGCTTGCCCTGCCACAGTTCCAGTCGCAGCCTATCCTCGGTGGGCTGCAAGCCTTTAAGCAGGAATGGTTTGTGGTCGAAAACGGTTGGTTTGAGGAAGGCAACGGGAATTGCTTGTACGCGCTGCTGCACTTGCATGACACGCTCTGCCTCACTACGCCAGGCCGGTTGCGGGTGAGTCAGGTAAGGCGACAGGGCGCTGGGGCAGGCTTGTTTTAGGTCCAGCAGATAGTTATGGTCCGGCGAGCCACGACCTTGTACAAGTACCACATAACGCGCAATACCCAGGCTGCCGGTGCCGGCGATGCGGCGGGCTATGTCGAGCGGCTGGAAGAACTGCGGTTCTGCTTGTTGTGCCGCAAACTGTTGCAGGAAAACGAGCAGTTCCTCGTGCTTGTCATCCTCCATAGTCAAGGCACGTTTGCCGTCAACGCGGATACAGCGTTTGCTTTTGTGTAACTCGGTACGGCTGTCGAGAAATGCCTTGCGTGAGCGCAGCTTGAGCGGGTCCAGTAAATCCTTGATCATACCTTCGGCGGTGTTGCGTTCCACCCATTTGGCCTTGCCTTCAACCAGTGTGCTGGCATAACGGTCGAGGAATAGAGCGCACAGGCCTTGCGCATCTTGGGCCGCCAGCCTCAGCGAATCTGCCGCGACCAGGATGCTGGTGAGGAAACGCGCCAGTTCCCAGCTGGCCGGCGCCAGGACGGCTTCATCAAAGTCGTTGAGGTCGAAATAAACCAGCCGGTTATCGCCTTTGTAGCAGCCAAAATTTTCCAGGTGCAAATCGCCGCAAATCCAGGCGGGTGGCGATTTTATTTGGGCGAGCTCATGCTGCCATTGCTGGTAGAACAAATGGCAGGTGCCACGCAGGAAAGCAAACGCATCCTGGCGCATGAGGCGATACTTGATCGCCAGGCGTTCGGCCTCGCGGCCCTGGTTGAAAGCCTGGATGCAGTCGACTGCGTTCATGTGGGCTGGACTCCTGATTTCTAGTCAGGCCAATGTAAGGCAACTTGCTTACATTATCCTTTCAAATGAGGGAATCAAGCCTACTGATATTCATAGTTTCCTGGGTGTAAGTAATTTGTAAGTCTTTGTCGCTATTCTGCACGCTCCAAACCTTGATCAGGAGCGATGCACATGCTGTTTGTCATTGATTTTGATGGCACTTTGTCCGTCCGCGATACCGTAGATGCCATGCTGGAACGCTTCGCCGACCCGGCATGGGAGACGGTGGAGCGGGAATGGCTGGACGGGCATATCACCGCGGTGCAGTGCATGCAAAAGCAGTTGCGCATGGTGGATACCGATCACGTGACGCTGGAAAGCTTTTTCCGCGGTATCCAGCTTGATGCCAGTTTCCTGCCTTTTTATAAACACGTTAGCCAGTTCTCCAAGGTCGCCATCGTCAGCGACGGCCTCGACCATGCCATCCATGTGGCGATGAAAAACGCGCAATTGCCGGAATTGCCGGTCTATGCCAACAAACTGCATTTCGTGCCGGACGGCATTGATATTTCCTGGCCGCACCAGAATGCTTCCTGCAAGGGGGGCAACGGCGTGTGCAAGTGCGCCGTGGCGCGTAAATTATCCGGCAACGACAAGCGCGTGGTACTGGTGGGCGACGGTAAATCCGATGCCTGCCTGGCCAAAGAGGCCGATGTGGTGTTCGCCAAGGGCTCCCTGATTAAGCACTGCGAACACAACAACATCCCGCACTTCAAGTTCCAGACCTTTGCCGATGTGCTGGCCAGGGTCAGAACCTGGCCGCAGGAAGCGCCGCAGCGCCGCAGCACTGCAATGTTTGCTTAAACTCCACTCACTTTTGAAACAGGTTTTTAGCTATGGACCAAAAAATTATCGAAATTCTCGCCAAGAATGACAAGTACTGTTCGCACGGCGATACCGTCAATTATGCCGATCCGCCCAAGGTGTTCGAAGGCTGCGACGGTAGCTTTCTGTTCGACGAAAACGGCACGCCTTACCTGGATTGGCAGATGTGGTATTCGGCGGTTAACTTTGGCTACAAGAACAAGCGCATTGCCGACGTGCTGAAGAAGCAGATTGACACGTTGCCGCAGCTTGCCAGCCAGTACTTGCACAAGGAAAAAGTGGATCTGGCCGAGATTATCTGCAAGTACATGGAAGACAAGTATGGTGTGAAAGGCCGCGTGCACTTCAACGTCGGCGGCGCGCAAGCGGTGGAGGATTCACTGAAAGTGGTGCGCAATCATACCGGCAAGACCCACCAGTTTGCCTTCATGGGCGGCTACCACGGCCGCACACTGGGGGCTTCCGCTATCACCTCCAGCTACCGCTATCGCCGCCGCTTCGGCAATTTTGCCGACCGCGCGCACTTCGTGCCGTATCCCTATTGCTTCCGCTGTCCTTACGACATGAAAGTGGAAACTTGCGACACCTATTGCCATAAGGAATTCGAGAAACTGTTCGATACCGAATACCAGTCGGTGTGGGATGAAAAAGCCAAGCAATGTGAATTCGGCGCGTTCTACATCGAACCGATGCAGGGCACCGGCGGCTACATCATCCCGCCAGCAGGCTACATGGCCAAACTGCAAGCTTCACTGAAGAAACGCAACGTGCTGCTGGTGGCGGACGAAATCCAGATGGGCGTGTACCGCACCGGCAAGCTGTGGTCGTGGGAAAACTTCGGCATCGTTCCCGACATCTTCGTGTTCGGCAAAGCCATTACCAATGGCCTCAATCCGCTGTCCGGCATCTGGGCGCGCGAAGAGCTGATTTCCCCGGAGAAATTCCCGCCGGGTTCCACCCACTCCACCTTCGCCTCCAACCCGCTCGGTACTTCCGTTGCTCTGGAAGTGCTGAAGATGACGCAGGAATCCGATTTCGAGCCGCATGTTCGCGCGCGCGGCGCCTATTTCCTTAAACGGCTGCATGAACTGAAGTCGCGCTGGAAGGTGGTCGGCGATGTCAGCGGCCTCGGCTTGGCACTACGGATTGAGTTGTGCGAGAAGGATGGCTTCATTGCCAGCCGCGCACTGGCCGACCGCATGTTCAACGAGGGACTGAAGGGCGACCTGCTGGTGGGGGACAAGAAATACGGCTTGGTGCTGGACATTGGAGGCTACGAGAAGAACGTGATCACGCTGGCGCCGTCGCTATTGATCAGTGAAGAGGAAATTGATCTCGGCATCCATTTATTTGAAATGCTGCTGCGCCGTTGCGGGGCAGAGTAACGCATACAATACGCTGACATGACACTGACTATCCAAGACTGCCTCGGGCCTACTGGTTATTATGAACAGCGCGGCGACAACGCCGTATTGCTGATCCACGGCTTGACCGGCACGCCGGCCGAAATGCGGCCGATTGCAAAGCGGCTGGTCAAGCAGGGGTTTAGCGTGATGTGTCCTGCACTGGCGGGGCATTGCCGGGCCGCTGGCGATTTACGCAAGTCAAAATGGCAGGATTGGTACGCCTCCATCGCCGATGCGTTCGAGGCACTTAAGGCCGCACATGCACAGGTGTTTGTGGCTGGACTGTCGATTGGTGCGCTCCTCGCCATCAAGCTGGCAGCGGAAAAAGGGGAGCGCATTGCGGGGTTGGGGCTGCTGTCGTCCACCTTCTTTTACGACGGTTGGAATATGCCGCGATTCAAACGCAAGTTGTTGCTGCCGATAGTGCTGCACAGTCCGCTTCGCTATTTTCTGCATTGGAATGAAACCCCGCCCTATGGCATTAAATGCGAGCGCACCCGCGCCATGGTGCATGCCGTGCTTGAAAACCGGGATGCGCAGGCGACCGAAAAAGTGGGGATTTTCCGTACCTCCGCCGTGACGATTCATGAAAGCAACCGCTTCATCAAGGTGGCCACGGCTGCGCTACCGCAGGTAAAATCCCCGGCGCTGATCGTGCATTCGACCGAAGACGATACCGCCAGCCTGAAAAATGCACATTTCGTTGAAAAACGCATTGCTTCCAAAAAAATTGAAACTTTTTTCGTGGATGATACGTATCATGTGCTGACCTTGGATAAGCGGCGCGACGATATCGCTCGTCGCATGGCGGATTTTTTCAAGAAGTGCGTCACACAGCAGACCGTCCCCGCATAGGAGAGCATTTTGGATACTTTTGAAACCCTGCGCGACATCATTGTCGAAAAATTCGAAAAAGATCCTGCCAGCATTACGCCGGATGCAACCTTTGCAACCCTGGAAATTGACTCTCTCGACACCTTCGACATCATTTTTGAAGCCGAGGAAAAGTTCGGTATCAAGGTTCCCAGCGACCAAGTTGAAATCAAGACCATACAGGATGTCGTCAACCTGCTCGACCGTCTGCGTGCTGAGCAGGGAAAAGCATGAGCAGGGAGCAGGCTCACGGCGTAGCGGGGAGGCGACCGGCCGCGATTGCTTTTAGGGCACAGACGGCGAGCGATGGCAAATTATCCCTAGTAGCCATGGAGGTGCTGGCATGACGGCACGTCGCGTTGCCGTCACCGGTATTGGGATTCTTTCGCCGCTCGGTAACGACCGTGAAACTTTTTTCGCCAACCTGATGGCAGGAAAATCCGGCATCAAACGGCTGGAGACAGATTTTGTTGATACCCTGGACGCGCAGCTTGCCGGCTGGATATCTGATTTCGATCCGCTCGCACATTTTCCCAAGAATAAGGCTGCCACCATGGATCGCGTCACGCAATTTGCCGTGGCCGCAAGCCAGAATGCGGTTACCGATGCCGGCCTGGACCTGGACAGCGAAGATCGCGAGCGTATCGGCGTCTATCTTGGCATCGGCATGGGTGGTGCGGCCTCGATCGAAGAAGGCTACGTGCGCCTGTACCGCGACAACGCCAATCGTCTTAAACCTTTTACTGTACTGATGGCGATGAACAACGCCGCCGGTTCGCAAGTCGCGCTGGATTTTGGACTAACTGGCCCCGACCTGACGTTCTGCACCGCCTGCTCGTCTTCCGCGGTGGCCATCGGCGAAGCGATGCGCCAGATCCGGCATGGCTACACCGATGTCATGCTGGCCGGCGGTGCCGAGGCGTTGCTGACTTTCGGCACCATCAAGGCTTGGGAAGCGTTGCGCACCTTGGCCACAGAAGATGCCAACGACCCTGCCGCATCCTGCAAGCCTTTCGCCGCCGACCGTAGCGGCCTGGTGCTGGGCGAGGGCGCCGCCATGCTGGTGCTGGAAGAGATGGAGCGTGCCAAGGCGCGCGGCGCGCATATCTATGCCGAGATGACCGGCTACGGTTGCAGCAATGATTCTACGCATATCACCCAGCCTTCGGTGGAAGGCCAGGCGCGTGCCATGCGCATGGCCTTGGCCGAGGCCGGGATTGCGCCGTCAGACCTGGATTACATCAATGCCCATGGCACCGGGACCAAGCTCAATGATGCTACCGAAACCGCCGCCATTAAATTGGTTTGTGGCGAAGCCGCCTACCGCATTCCGGTCAGTTCTACCAAATCTATGCACGGTCACCTGATGGGGGCTGCCGGCGCGGTGGAAATTGTGGCCTGCCTGATGGCGCTGGAACAGCAGGCACTACCGCCTACCGCCCATCTTGCGCAACCTGACCCGGAGTGTGATCTGGACTACATCCCCAATAAGGGGCGGGAGAGTGTCCGGGTGCGTACCGTCATGTCTAATTCCTTTGCCTTTGGCGGTACCAGTGGCGTGTTGATTGCCAGCAAGCCTTGATTGCTGCCTGTTCGCCATTCCCAAGGCTGCCGACGTAGAATTTTCACTGGATGTCATTTCAAAAGACGTCACCAATTCAAATGGCTGATGAAGATGACATTGTCACTGGGCCGTAACTCCTTTGTAAGTAATTCGTAAGCCCAACTCATTATGCTAGGCGCGCTTCGATTTGTAGTGCGTTGGCGGAAAGTTAAGTGATGAGGTTGCAGAAGATTGTTTGCCTGATGCTGTGTGTTCCATGGGGGTTCAGTGGGGTAATGGTATATGCGGAGTCTCTGGCGGCGGGCGATATTGCAGATCAATACCGGCCGGAGCATCTCACTCTAACCGAGGCGCACAAACAGATGCTTGCATACAGCCGCGAAATCCTTGCGGGGCGGCGTGCGCTGGAAGGTTTGCAAGCAGACAAGCTTAGTGCCGGACAGAAACCCAACCCTACCCTTTCTTTAGGCACTACCAACATCAAACTGGACCAGAGCAATGGCAGCGGCGGGCTGGGAGGCAAGACGTTTGACAGCGTGATGCGTGTTGACCAGTTGATAGAACGTGGCAATAAGCGCGAACTGCGTTTGGCCGTGGCGGATCAACTGATCCACGGCGGTGAATTGGATCTGGTTGAACTGATCCGGCGGCAAGAAGTGGCGCTGGATGCCGCTTATTACGATTTGCTGCTGGCACAGGAAAAAGAGCGTATCAATCGCGACAATCAGGAGCTTTACTCGAAATCGCTGGAGGCGGCTGAACTACGCCTGAAGGTGGGAGATATTGCCACAGCGGATCTGGCCCGGATCAGGGTTGATGTGCTGCGCGCGCAGAACGATCTGCGCCAAAGCCGGGGCGAGCGGGAGAAGGCGCAGAGTGTGCTGGCCTACTTGCTGGGGCGCGATGCCGATGCACGCCGCTTGCATGCGGATAGTGCCTGGCCGGCGGTTGAGGCCAAGCCCATTATTGCTGCCGATGATGCCCTGTTGCTGCGCCGCCCCGATGTGCGCGCTGCCCAGGCGCGGGTACAGCAAGCGGATGAGGCGCGCAAACTGGCGCAATCATTGGTAACACGTGATGTTACCGTGGGCGTCCAGTACGAACATTATCCAACCGACAGCCGGAATACCGTTGGTTTCGGTGTCAGCATGCCGTTGTTTACCAACTACCAGTATGAGGGCGAAATCGGCCGTGCCGAAGTGAACTACACCGCGGCATTGGATGATCTTGAGCGGATCAAGGCGCAAGCGCTGGGTGAAATTGACCGGGCGCGGGCCGACTTGGATGCGGCGGTGGAGCGTGCCCAGCGTTTTGATGCTTCCATGCTGCAGGAGGCGCAAAAAGCCGCTGACGCTGCCGAGTTTGCCTATCAGCACGGTGCACTGGGCGTACTGGATTTACTCGATGCCCGGCGTACGCTACGTGCCTTGCAATTGGAGGCGGCGACCACCCATGCCGATTACGCCAAGGCAGAGGCCACCTGGCGTGCTGCAATCAATCCTGAAGTACAAATACCATGAAAAAAATCTGCTTACTACTGTTTGTCATGCTGTTAACAAACCTACCGGTAATGGCTGCCCCGCAGAAAAATCCAGCGGCACCGGCACGGGATACGTTGAGCTTGGCACCGGATTCACCGCAGTGGGCAAAACTGAAAATTCAGCCCGCCGAGGAAGTGCCGGCAGCCACTGCAGAGCCGCTTAATGGCAAAGTGGCGTTGGATGAAGACCGCACGGCGCGTATTTATTCCCCGGTTTTGGGACGCGCCCTGCGTATCAATGCCAGAGTTGGGGATAACGTCAAGGCGGGGCAAGTCCTGATGCAAATGGATTCGCCCGACTTGGGTGGCGCCATCGCCGATAGCCGCAAGGCGGACGCGGATCTTGGCCTAAAACAACATGCCGCGGAGCGCAGCAAGCTGCTGTATGAGCATGGTGTCATTGCCCTGAAAGACCTGGAGGCGGCAGAGGCTGATCTGGCGCAGTCCGAGGCGGAAGCCGTGCGTGCGCGTGGGCGCCTTAATAACCTGGGCGGCGGCAAAGGAGGCGAAAACTATCTGGTGCGTAGCCCCGTTGGTGGCGAGGTGGTTGACCGCCAAGTCAACCCTGGCATGGAAGTCAGGCCGGATGCCGCCAATCCATTGTTTATCGTGACCGACCCCAACCATTTGTGGGCCGTCATCGATCTACCGGAACGTGACCTGGACAAGGTGCATGCTGGCCAGACGATTGCGCTGGAAGTGGATGCTTATCCCGGCGAGCGCTTTTTAGGCAAAGTGCTTAGCGTGGGAACGCTGCTGGATCCGACGACCCGGCGCATCCCGGTACGCTGCACTGTGGATAGCAAAGGCGGGCGCCTCAAGCCGGATATGTACGCCCGCATCACCCCGCTGGCGGACGGGCAGCACATGGTGGTGCGCATTCCTAATACAGCGTTGGTAACGGATGGCTTGTATAACTTTATTTTTGTTGAGGTGGCGCCCGGCAAGCTGCAGAAGCGCCGGGTCATGCTCGGCGTGCAGGAGCGGGAATATGCCGTGGTGCGTGAAGGACTCAAGGCCGGGGAGCGGATTGTAACTTCTGGTGCAATCCTGATTAACGCTGAACTGGCGCAAGGGCAATAGCGACGCATGCTTGACCGCCTGATTACCTTCGCGCTGCAGCAGCGAGTGTTCGTGCTGATTGCCGCCTTGATTCTGGCTGTGGCCGGCTGGATGGCGCTACAGAATTTGCCGATTGAGGCTTTCCCGGATGTGGAGGACGTGCATGTCGCCATCGTTACCCAGGCGCCGGGGCTGGCCCCGGAAGAGGTGGAGCGCGCGGTAACCCTGCCCATCGAACGTGCCGTGAGCGGGGTGCCGCACCTGACCCAAAAACGTTCGGTATCCATCACCGGGTTATCGGTGGTGACCCTGACTTTTTCCGACAAAACTGATGACTACTTTGCCCGCCAGCAAGTGCTGGAACGCTTGTCCAGCGCTAATCTGCCGGCGGCTTACCAGCCGGCGCTGGCGCCGCTGACCACGGCGGTAGGCGAAGTCTACCGCTACATTCTGGATGCGCCCAAGGATATGCCATTAAGGGAAATCCGTGCTATCCAGGACTGGCAAATCCAGCCGGTATTGCGCACAGTACCGGGCGTGGCCGACGTGGTGAGTTATGGTGGAGCGGTTAAGGAATACCAGGTTCAGCTTGATCCTTACCTGCTGAAGAAGTTCGAAGTCAGCATTGACCAGGTGAATCAGGCGCTGGCCAATAATAGCAGTAACGTCGGCGGCGGCCTGATGCACCGCGGCGATGAAGCGCTAGTGGTGCGTGGCGTTGGTCTTTACAACAGCTTGGACGACATTGCCCAGACCGTCGTGATTGCGCGCGGCGGCAAGCCCATTTTAGTGGGTGACTTGGGTGAGGTGGCGATAGGCGACCATCCCCGCTCCGGCGTGATTACCTTTAACGAGCGCGACGATGTGGTACAGGGCGTGGCGGTGATGACCAAGGGACAGAACGCCGCCAAGGTGGTGGAGGGCTTGCGGGAGAAAGTGGCGCAAGTCAATGCCAAATTACCCAAGGGCGTGAAAATCCTGCCATATTACGAGCGTACCAGCCTGGTGCAGCACACGGTGCATACCGTGGCGGAAAACCTGGTGGTCGGCGCTGCGCTGGTAGTCTCCATCCTGATGATTTTTCTGCGCAACTGGCGCGCGGCGTTAATCGTCGCATCGGTTATTCCGCTGTCGCTGCTGTTTGCGTTCATCGTCATGGACAGCCGCGGCATGTCAGCCAACCTGATTTCACTCGGCTCGATTGACTTTGGCATCATCATAGACAGCGCCGTGGTGCTGGTGGAAGCGTTGATGGTCAAGCTTGCGCTGGGCGTACAAGACGGCAATCCGCAGCATAGTGGTTATGGCTGGCGTATCCATACGCTCAAGACTACGGCCGTCCAAATGGGACACCCTATCTTGTTTTCTAAAGCCATCATCATTCTGGCATTCCTGCCCATCTTCACCTTCCAGCGGGTGGAAGGCCGTATCTTCTCGCCGATGGCATTTACCCTCAGCTTCGCCCTGCTTGGCGCTATCCTGCTGACGTTGACGCTGGTGCCGGCGTTGCTTTCCTACACCATGCGGCGCGAGGATATGGCGGAAAAGCATAGCCCTTGGATGCATGCCTTGCAGGAGGGCTATCGCGCCATCCTTATCCGCTTGCGTTCGCTGTGGCTGCCGATCAGCCTTGCGTCGGTGGGGTTGCTGATGATTGCACTGGTTCTGGCGCCACAACTGGGTACGGAGTTCTTGCCCAAGTTGGACGAAGGCAATCTATGGATCACCATGCCGCTGGCGCCATCCACCAAGTTGGAAAAAACCAAGGAAGTTGAGCAGGAAGTTCGCAAAATCCTGTTGTCCTACCCCGAAGTGGAAAACGTGGTTTCGCAGCTCGGCCGCCCGGACGATGGTACCGATCCCAAGGGGCCGAATAACATGGAGGTGTTGGCTAGTCTCAAGCCCCACGAAAGCTGGCGCTTTACCGATAAGGAAGCGCTGATTGCGGATATGTCAAAAAAAATTCATGAAATCCCGGGAGTACCTACCAATTTCTCTCAGGTAATTCAAGATAACGTGGAAGAAGCGCTTTCCGGTGTCAAAGGCGAGATATCGGTGAAAATTTTTGGCCCCGATCTCAGCGTGCTGGAAGATAAGGCCGAGCAGGTGGCCGAGGTGATTCGTGGCGTGCGCGGAGCTTCTGATGTGGAGGCTATCCCGATTTCCGGCAATAGCGAGGTGGATATCACGTTGGAGCGTGCCAAACTGGCGCGCTATGGATTAGCGGCAGGTGATGTCAATGCCACCATCAAGACCGCGCTGGCCGGTAATGCCGCCAATACCTTTTACGAAGGTGACCGCAGCTTCGATATTACCCTGCGCCTCAAGGAGCCATTCCGCGATGCGGTTGATGATATCGCCGAGTTGCCTATCGCGTTACCAGATAACGGCGCGACTATTCCTTTGGGCGAAATTGCCGGGATCGAGGTGAGGCAAGGGGCTTTCCGCATCGCGCGCGAGGATATTTCCCGTATTGCCGCCGTCAAGGTTAACGTACTAGGGCGCGACCAAGGCAGCTTCGTACAGGAGGCGATGGCTAAGGTGCATGAGCAGGTTGGTCTGCCGCCCGGCTATTCCATGATGTGGGGCGGGCAGTTCGAGAACCAGCAGCGCGCCATGAAACGGCTGGAGGTCATTGTGCCGCTATCCTTATTGATGATCTTCGTATTACTGTTCTGGGCGTTCAAGTCGGTGCGCAATGCGCTGCTGGTGCTGTTGCTGATTCCTTTTACCTTGATTGGCGGGCTGGCAGGATTGGCGTTGGCGGGACTGCATCTTTCGGTGTCGGCGGCCGTGGGATTCATCGCGCTGGCGGGGATTTCCGTACAGAATGGCGTCATTATGCTGGAGCAAATCAAGCATTTATTGCGGGAAGGGCAGGTGCTGGCGGAAGCGGTGCTGGAAGGCGCGGTTAGCCGACTACGGCCGGTGCTGATGACCGCTCTCATGGCGGGGCTTGGCTTGCTGCCGGCAGCTTTGTCACATGGCATAGGCTCCGAAACCCAACGGCCTTTTGCCGTGGTCATTGTGGGGGGGCTGGTAACAGCCACGTTTTTTTCCTTACTGCTGCTACCGCTATTGTTTCCGTATTTTTCTGATGAGAAAGGTGAGAAGTAATGTCTGAAGGTGGTTTTCACGTGCATGGCCAACATGAGCATGATCTGGAACACAAGGCGCACGGCGGCCATCCGCTGGCGCAGAATATTGCCATGTTTACCGCGCTGCTTTCTGCCCTGGGCGCCATCGTCAGTTACCAGGGCGGGGCAACACAGAATGAAGCCATGCTGTACAAGAACGAGGCGGTGCTGAAGAAAGCGCATGCCAGCGACCAGTGGGCGTTTTACCAGTCCAAAAGCAGCAAGAAGCACCTGATGGAGTTGGCGGCCGACATTGCGCCCAAGGACAAGGCGGAACACTACCAGGCGCAGATCGAAAAATACGAAAAGGAAAAGCAGGAAATCAAACAGCAGGCCGAGGCGTTTGATGCCGAATCCAGGCTGGCCGATGAAAAGAGCGAACGTATCATGCACCCGCATCATCGCCTGGCACAGTCTATGACCTTGATCCAGATTGCCATCGCTCTCGCCTCTATTACAGTGCTCACCGGCCGCCGCTGGCTATTCGCCTGTGCCGGGGTTGCGGCTGCGGGCGGGATTGCAGTCGCGGCACTGGCTTTCTTCTCATGAACCTGAAAGATATTTTTTACGATTGGGGTGGCTTCAACGTCTGGTTGTTCCACCTGATCAACGGGGTGCACAGCCCGGTTTGGGATCAGCTGATGCAATGGGGCTCGCAACTCGGCGAGGCGGGGAATTTTGTGGCCTACCTGGTAGTGTTGGTGGTTGCCGGGTTGTGGTTCTGCCGTAAGGGGCAGAATCGGGCACTTGCCCCCTGGCTTGCCGTGATCGCCGTGTTCGCTCTGGGCTATGTTGCCGAGGGGCTGCTGATCTCCTTGCTGAAGTCCTGGTTCCATTATCCGCGGCCGCCACTGGCTCTGGCGGGGGAAAGCCCCTACGTTTACGACCTGGCGTCGCTCAGCCTGCATCACAGCTTGCCGAGTGGCCATGCGGCTTTTACCGCCTTGTGCGCGGCCAGCCTGTGGCCGCTGTTGGGTGGAAAGGGGCGGGTGGCCGCAGCCCTGTTCGTGTTGTGGGTCGCCTGTTCCCGCATCAGTTTGGGCGCGCATTTTCCGGCCGATGTGTTTTACGGCGTCCTGCTCTCGCTAATCTTGGTTTGGCTGTTGCGCTGGCCGGTAAATGGCGCACTTGGTTTAAAATGATGGGTGTTCAAGCATGAGCCCATTATGTTCAAGTTAGGTCCTGGTAGAGCAAGTCGCAGCATTCACCGTAGCGTTTCCACCGACAACAGCGTGGATGTCAGCGAGGTTGACGGCGTGCGATCGCTGCATCTTGGCACCTCTACCGTGCAAAGTTCCATGCGCCTGTCTGCGCCGTATGAGCTGGAGCTGGCTTATACCCGCGGCATCATGATGTTTCTGCTGTTCGCGCCGGAGGTGCGCCAAGTGCTGGCCATTGGCCTGGGCGGTGGTTCCATTCCTAAGTTTATCCACCATTACCTGCCGCAATTGCATACCACCGTGGTGGACATCAACCCGCAGGTCATCGCCGTGGCGCGCAGCCACTTCCAGTTGCCTGCGGATGACGAACGGTTGCGGATAATCGAGGGCGATGGCGCACAATACCTGCGCGAGCACCCTGGCCGAGCCGAGTTGCTGATTATTGACGCTTTCGACAGCCGTGGCGTGCCGCCTGACCTGTGCTCGCAGGATTTTTTTGATAGCTGTGCCCAAGCACTGACGGCCGACGGATTGATGGCGATCAACCTGTGGGGCAGCGACCGCAATTTCGATATTTACCTGCAACGTATCGAACAGAGCTTTGCCCAGCGTGTGCTGGTGCTACCCACCGGAAGGCCGGGCAATATCGTGGTGTTTGGTTTCCGCCGCGCGCCGGCAGATTTACGCTGGGCCAGCCTGCGCGAGCGCGCCAAGCAGTTGCAGCAGGACTACCCCATCGAGTTTCTGGAGTTTGTCGAGCGGCTGCGGGATAATAACCCCAACACCTCCAACCGTTTGATTCTCTAGGAAGACATCATGTCCGTATTGAGCACCGCCGAAAAACAGCAAATCCAAACTGCCTTGTCCCAGCGCCGCAGCCAGCTGGTGGCGGAAATCCGTGGCGAACTGGAGCGTGCCGGCCACCAGCATTTTGCCGACTTGGCCGGCGAAGTGGCCGACGCCGGTGATGCCTCGGTGGCGGATGCACTGGTGGATCAGGATATCGCCGTGGTGCGGCGCCAGGTGGAAGAGCTGACCCAGGTGGAAGCGGCGCAGCAACGCGCCGTGCAAGCTGGTTTTGGTGAATGCGAGGAATGCGGCGTCGCCATCGGACTGCCACGGCTGCTGCTGGTGCCTCATGCCACTCGCTGCGTGGCTTGCCAGGAGCAACACGACAAGTTGCACGCCCACGAAGCTACCCCAAAATTGTGAGCGGCGCTCCCCACCTTTTTTTCGCCACCTGCCCGCGCGGGTTGGAAGCGCTGCTGAGCGACGAGCTGTCCGCGCTCGGGGCGCAAAACGTAAAGCCGACTGACGGCGGCGTTGGCTTCGCCGGCGACCTGCTGCTCGCCTATCGTGCCAACCTGGAAAGCCGTATCGCCACCCGTATCCTGATGCAGGTGGCGCATGGGCGCTACCAGAGCGAAGAAGACTTGTATAAAGCCGCTTATGCCTTGCCGTGGGTGGACTGGTTCGAGGTCGGGCGTACCTTCATGGTCAAGGTCACCGCCGTCAAATGTCCGCTGAAAAGTCTGGAATTCGTCACCTTGCGCATCAAGGATGCAGTGTGCGACCGCTTTCGTGTGCTTAAAGGCAGCCGGCCGGATATCGACACCCGCCAGCCCGATGTGCGTATCCATGCCTTCCTCACCGCCGACGAATACCGGCTGTACCTGGATACTTCCGGCAACGCCCTCTACCAGCGCGGCCTGCGCCGTCTCAGCGTGGAAGCGCCGCTGCGCGAGAACCTGGCAGCTGGCATCCTCAAACTCACCGGCTGGCAGCCCGGTACGCCGCTGTATGACCCGATGTGCGGCAGCGGCACCTTTCTGCTGGAAGCCGCCATGATGGCTTTGGACATCGCTCCCGGCAGCGGCCGCAGTTTCGGTTTTGAGAAACTCAATAATTTTGATGCTAATGCCTGGAACACCATGCGCCAGCAGGCGTTGGCGCGGGCCAAGCCGATCGAGTTCCAGCACATCTACGGCAGTGATGCTGACCTGCGCGCGGTGCGTGTCTCCAAACAGAATCTGGAGCAGGCCGACTTGCTGGAAGCGGTGTGGCTGACGCAGAAGGACATTACCCAAGTCGAAGCGCCGGCGGATCACGGTGTGCTGCTCGCCAACCCGCCTTATGGCGTGCGCATCGGCGAGGAGGAAGAGTTGGCCGCGTTGTATCCCAAAATCGGCGAGACGCTCAAGAAAAAATTCGCCGGCTGGAATGCCTATTTCCTCACTTCCGACTTGCGCTTGCCCAAACTGATGCGGCTGGCGCCGTCGAAAAAGACCCCGCTGTTCAATGGCCCGCTGGAATGCCGGCTGTTCGAGATCAAAATGGTGGCGGGCAGCAATCGTAAGGACGTGAGGAGTGAGGCGTGAAAGGAGAGGCGGAAGACCGGCTGGATGCGTTGTGCGAACGGTTGCGCGCTTTCGTGCGCGAGCGCGACTGGGAGCAGTTTCATTCACCCAAGAACCTGGCGATGGCGATGATCGTGGAGGCGGCGGAGCTGGTCGAGCATTTTCAATGGATGACCGAGCAGCAGAGCAAGGAAATCACCCCCGAAAAACGCGTACAAGTAGAACAGGAAATCGCCGATACCTTCATTTACCTGTTGCGGCTGTCCGATGTGCTGGGCATGGATCTGATTGACGCGGCGCAACGCAAGATGAACCTTAACGCCGAGAAATACCCGGCCGACAAGGTGCGCGGGCGCAACGACAAATATACCGAGTACGATCACTAAGCGATGCTCGATATCCTGAGAAGATACGGTGTATGGCCCCTGACCTTGGCTTTGGGGCTGCTTAGCGTCGCCGGCTCGGTAGCATTGACTGCTTTGCTGGAAACGATGCTGAAAGGCCATCTGGTCGCTGCTAATCTTGCTATTGCCGCGCTGGTATCCAGCGCTATTGCTTTTCCGGTAATTTATGTGATCTTGCGCCTGACTTTCCGCCTGGATTGCACGGAGCAGCACCTATTGCTCCTGACCCGGGAAGATCCGCTAACCAGTGTGTCCAATCGTCGCCACTTTTTTGAAGCGGCTACCAGCGAGTTCGAGCGCTGCAAGCGATACGCTAGCCCGCTGACGGTCATCATGATGGATCTGGATTGTTTTAAACAGGTCAACGATCGATATGGGCATCGCACAGGGGACAATGTGTTATGTGAAGTGGCGCAGTTGACGCGTAGCGTAATGCGCAGCACGGATCTGGTGGCGCGCTATGGCGGCGATGAGTTTGTCATCATGCTGCCCCAAACCTCGCTTGAGGAGGCGGCAATGCTAGCTGAGCGACTGCGCGGCCGGATCAATATTCTCGCTATTCTGGTCGATGCGCAGCCATTGCAGATGTCGGTTAGCATGGGGGTATCTGAGTGTATGGACGAAGATGCCGATTTTGATGCCGCACTATCCCGCGCCGATGCAGCCTTGTATCAGGCCAAGGCGGCTGGTAGGAACTGTACTTTTTACCAGCATGCGGGCAACGACAGTAAGTTGGCATCATCTTTTCCTACTGGAAATAGCGGACGAGCTGCCGAAGCCAAGGCGGATTTGCGGTAAAATTCGGGCATGATCCGGCCCGTTTTTATCCACCTGCGTTGCCACAGCGAGTACTCCGTGGTGGATGGCATGGTGCGCATAGGCGACTACGTCAAACGCGCGGCCAAGGATGGGATGCCGGCGCTGGCACTTACCGATTTGTCCAATTTGTTCGGCGCCGTGAAGTTCTATTCGGCGGCGCGCGGCAAGGGCGTCAAGCCTATCCTCGGCTGCGATGTGTGGCTGGAAAACCCGGCCAACCGCGACCAGCCTTCCCGCGTGTTGCTATTGTGCCAGTCGCATGCCGGCTACCTGCGCCTGTGCCAACTGCTGACCCGAGCTTACCTCTCCAATCAGTATCGTGGCCGCGCTGAGGTGCGCCGCGAGTGGTTGACCGAGTCGGGTACGGAAGGTCTGCTGCTATTGTCCGGTGGCGGCAATGGCGATGTCGGACAAGCGCTCATGCAGGACAATGTCAAGTTGGCGCAGGAACTGGCGGCGCAGTGGCAGGCTTCGTTCCCCAACCGCTACTACCTGGAAGTGCAGCGCGTCGGCCAGCCGCAGCAGGAAGCCCTGATCGCCCGCACCCTGGATATTGCTTGCGCGCTGAACTTGCCGGTGGTTGCCACCCATCCCATCCAGTTTCTCGACACCGATGACCACAAGGCGCACGAGGCGCGGGTCTGCATCGCCGAAGGTTACGTGCTGGCCGACCGCCGCCGGCCGCGCCATTTTACCGAGCAGCAGTATTTCAAGACCCAGGCCGAGATGGCTGAGCTGTTCGCTGATATTCCCGAGGCGCTCGCCAATTCGGTGGAAATCGCCAAGCGCTGCAATCTGACGCTCACCCTGGGCAAGAACTACCTGCCGCAATTTCCCACGCCACATGGGGAAAGCCTGGATGATTTCCTGGCAGTGCAGGCGCGTGCCGGCCTGGAACAGCGGCTGCAAGTGCTCTATCCCGACTCCGCCCAGCGTGAAGCCAGACGTGCCGAGTATGCAGCGCGGCTGGAGTTCGAGACCAAGATCATTATCCAGATGGGTTTCCCCGGCTACTTCCTGATCGTGGCCGACTTCATCAACTGGGCCAAGCACAACGGCGTGCCGGTAGGCCCGGGGCGTGGCTCCGGCGCTGGTTCGCTGGTGGCCTACAGCCTTGGCATCACCGATCTCGACCCACTGCGCTATAACTTGCTGTTTGAGCGCTTCCTCAATCCGGATCGGGTATCCATGCCCGACTTCGACATTGACTTCTGCCAGGAAGGGCGTGACCGCGTCATTGATTACGTGAAGCACAAGTACGGCAAGGAGAGCGTGGCGCAGATTGCTACCTTTGGCACCATGGCGGCCAAGGCGGTGATCCGCGATGTCGGCCGCGTGCTGGATTTGCCGTTCAACTTTGTGGATGGCATCGCCAAGCTGATTCCCAATGAGCTGGGCATTACGCTGGCCGATGCGCTGGAGAAGGAGCCGCAGCTCAAGGAGCGGCGCGGCCAGGAAGAAGAGGTTAACGAGTTGCTGGAACTGGCGCTGCGGCTGGAGGGACTGACGCGCAACGTCGGCATGCATGCTGGTGGCGTACTGATCGCACCGGGACGCATCACCGATTTCTCTCCCATCTATTGCCAGCAGGGTGGCGACAGCGTGGTCAGCCAGTACGACAAGGACGACGTGGAAGCGGTCGGCCTGGTCAAGTTCGACTTTTTGGGGCTACGCACGCTGACTATTTTAGCCATGGCGCTGGACAATACCAACGCCCAGCGCGCCGCCAAGGACGAGCCGCCGCTGGCGTTCGAAACCTTGCCATTGGACGATGCACTCACCTTCGACCTGCTTAAGGCTTCTAATACCACCGCCGTGTTCCAGCTGGAATCGCGCGGCATGAAGGACATGCTGAAGCAGGCCAAGCCGGACTGCTTCGAGGACATTATCGCCCTGGTGGCGCTGTACCGCCCCGGCCCGATGGATCTGATCCCGGATTTCTGCCGCCGTAAGCACGGTTTGCAGAAGGTGGAATACCCGCACCCGGCCACCGCGCCCATCCTGAAAGAAACCTACGGCATCATGGTGTACCAGGAGCAGGTGATGCAGATTGCCCAGGTGGTGGCGGGCTACAGCCTGGGCGGCGCCGATTTGTTGCGCCGAGCCATGGGCAAGAAGAAAAAAGAAGAAATGGACGCGCAGCGTGCGGTGTTTGTCGAAGGCGCGGTGCAACACGGCACCTCGGCGCGCGATGCCGGTTTCCTGTTTGACTTGATGGAAAAGTTCGCCAGCTACGGCTTCAATAAGTCGCACGCTGCCGCTTACGCGCTGGTGGCTTACCATACCGCCTACCTGAAAAAGCATTACCCGGCGGCCTTCCTCGCCGCCACCCTGTCGGCCGACATGAACAATACCGACAGCGTGCATATCTTCCACGATGACTGCCTAGCCAACGGCGTCGAAGTGCTGCCGCCCGACATCAACCGCAGCGAGTTCCGCTTCAAGCCGCTCAATGACAGGCAGGTGCTGTATGGCTTGGGTGCGGTCAAGGGCACCGGCTGGTCGGCGATTGAAGTTATTTTGGCTTCGCGCCAACAGGATGGCCCGTTCAAGGATTTGTTCGATTTCTGCCTGCGCTTGGATCTGCGCAAGGTCAACCGTCGCGTGATCGAATCACTGATCCGCGCTGGTGCTTTTGATCGCCTGGAACCCAACCGTGCCGCCATGCTGGCCGGGGTTGGCATGGCGATCGAGGCGGCGGAGCAGAGCGGGGCGGCGGCGGGGCAGAATAGCCTGTTTGGCGACCAGCCGGAAATCAACGACCACAAACTGCCAAAAGTTGTGCCGTGGCCGGAGCAGGAGCGGCTGCAACAGGAAAAGGCCGCACTTGGCTTCTATTTCAGCGGTCATCCTTACCTGGCTTACCGCAGCGAACTGGCGGCCTTCGTACGCGGCAGTCTGGCGACGCTGACGCCGCAGGAGCAGCCGCAATTACTGGCCGGCGTAGTGGTGGCGATCCGTGCGCGCATGACCAGCCGCGGCAAGATGGCTTTCGTTACGCTGGACGACGCCAGCGCACAGATTGAGGTGATGGTGGGCAACGAGTTGCTCATGGCCAACGCGGCTCTGCTCAAAGAAGACCAGTTGCTGTTCGTGGAAGGCCGCGTCAGCAACGACGACTTCAGCGGCGGCCTGCGCGTCAACGCGCGCCGCCTGTTTGACGTGACCGCGGCACGCAGTGCCTACGCCAGCCGGCTCAAGCTATCTTGCAACGGCCAGGCCGATGCCATCAAGCTGCGCGAGCTGCTGGCGCCTTATTGCAAGCCGACGCGGCAAGATGCGGACAGCCGTGGCTGCCCGGTGCAGATTGATTATCGCAACCGGGAGGCGCGGGTCGAGCTGTCATTGGGCGAAGGTTGGCGCGTGGAACTGCGCGACGAGTTGCTCCACGGCCTGCGGTCATGGCTGTCCGAAGAAAATGTGAAAATCCTGTATCATTGAACGTGAATTGTGAGGAGTCAGGCGTGAGGAATTCGCGCACAGAGCCTCACCCCTAACGCCTAATACCTAACGACATTATGAAAACCAGTTTCCTAGACTTTGAACAACCCATCGCCGAACTCGAAGCTAAAATCGAGGAGCTGCGCTATGTGCAGGACGATTCTGCACTGGATATTTCCGAGGAAATCGACCGTCTGCAACAAAAAAGCTTGTCGCTGACCAAGGACATCTACGCCAAGCTTAATGCCTGGCAAGTGTCGCAGGTGTCGCGCCATCCGCAGCGGCCATATACGCTGGATTACCTTCAAGGACTGTTTACCGATTTCGACGAACTGCACGGCGACCGCGCATTTTCCGATGACCCGGCCATCGTCGCCGGCATGGCGCGCTTCGAAGGCCAGCCGGTGATGGTGATCGGTCACCAGAAAGGCCGCGACACCAAAGAAAAAATCTACCGCAACTTCGGTATGCCTCGCCCGGAAGGCTACCGCAAGGCGCTACGTCTGTACCGGCTGGCAGAAAAGTTTAGCCTGCCGATTATTACCCTGATCGACACCCCGGGCGCATATCCCGGCATCGGCGCCGAGGAGCGCGGCCAGTCTGAAGCCATTGCGCGTAATCTTTATGTCATGGCCGAACTGAAGACCCCCATCGTCGGCATCATTATCGGCGAAGGCGGCTCCGGCGGCGCGCTGGCGCTGGGCGTGGTGGATCACCTGATGATGCTGCAATACGGCACTTATTCGGTGATTTCGCCGGAAGGCTGCGCCTCCATCTTGTGGAAGAGTGCGGACAAGGCGTCGGAAGCGGCGGAAACGCTGGCGATTACCGCCAACCGCTTGAAGACCATGGGCTTGATTGACCGCATCGTGGCCGAACCCATGGGTGGCGCGCACCGCGACCCCGATACCATGATGCAAACCCTGCGCCGCGCCTTGCGCGATGAGCTGCAATTGCTGCAGGCCAAATCCATTCCCAATCTGCTGGAGGCGCGCCTGGATCGGCTCATGAGCTATGGCAAGTTCAAAGAAACCGCAGCCCGGTGAACTGCCCGCCCGCCTAGCTACTTTCCTCAACCAGGCCATCCGTCCCGGCCAAACCTTGTTGCTGGGGCTGTCGGGTGGCCTCGATTCCTGCGTACTGCTTGACCTGTTGCTACGCGCGCGCGTAGCGGCAGGTTTCCATCTGCAAGCTCTGCACGTCAACCACGGCATCAGCCCCAATGCGCCGCAGTGGGAGGGTTTCTGTGCCGAGCTGTGCGCGTCCGCCGACGCTCCGTTTCAGGCGGTGCGCGTCAGTGTGCCGCGTGATAGCGGCTTGGGGCTGGAGGCGGCGGCGCGCGAAGCCCGCTACGCCGTGCTGCTGGCGCAGCCGGTGGATGCGGTGGTGCTGGCCCATCACCGCGACGATCAGGCCGAAACCCTGTTGCTGCAATTATTGCGCGGCGCCGGGGTAAAGGGGTTGGCGGCGATGCCTCCCGTAGCGCAGGCGGCCTCGCCTGCATTTTTTGCCCTCACCCCAACCCTCTCCCAAGGGGAGAGGGGGTTTAAAAAGTGGCAGGCGAGGCCGCCTGCGCTACTTCGGCCCTTGCTCGATGTATCGCGCGCCGAACTCGAAGCCTATGCCAAGGCGCACAACCTGCGCTGGATCGAGGACGAAAGCAACCTCGACCTGGCCTTTGACCGTAACTTCCTGCGGCATCGCATTTTTCCAGAACTGGGACAGCGGTTTCCCGCCAGTCGTGCCACGTTGGCACGTGCCGCCGGCCATTTGGCCGAGGCCGATGGCTTGCTGCGGGAAATTGCCGCTGCCGACGCGCAAAGCCTGGTGCGGGACGGCCGGCTGGACGTGGCGGGTCTGGCGGCCATGAGCGAGGCGCGGGCAAAAAACCTGCTGCGCTACTGGCTGGAAACCCACGGCGCCGCCGCTTCCAGCCGCCGCTTGCAGGAAATCTACCGCCAGTTGCTGCATGCGCGCGCCGAGGCGCAGGTCAGCATCCAGGTGGAGGGCGGCACACTGCACCGCTACCGCGGCCTGGCCTGTTTCGAGCCACGGGCCGCTACGGCTAATATCCCGCCGATGCGCTGGCAGGGCGAGCCGGAGCTGATCATGGCGGGAGGGCGCCTGATCTTCACCCAGGCGTCCGGGCAAGGACTGTCAATGGCCAAGGTAGAAAAGGGTGGGCTAAGCGTACGTACACGTAGCGGCGGCGAACGCTTCCGTCCCGATTGCCGGCGTCCCAACCGCAATCTCAAGTCGCTGTTCCAACTGACCGGGCTACCATCGTGGCAGCGGCAACAGCTGCCGCTGCTTTACGCAGGCGACACGCTGGTCGCCATCCCCGGCATCGGCGTGGCGTGCGATTGGCAGGCTGAAACAGAAGAAACGGGGCTGCTCATCGAATGGCAGGCTTCTTAGTCGTATTGGTTGTATATAGCCAGAGATGGCTATATACAACCACCATCTTCCGGTAGACTTGTAGTCTATGGGCGATAGATTTTTCGTAACCCAATGAAATAAAAAGATGATCTGGATTGTTACGGTTCTGGTATGGAACTTGTTAGCTATAAGGTGTTTAACAATCAAGATTGATCGGACTCGGGGGATACTCATGCAGGCAAAACAAGTATTTCATCTGCGCACGCTGGCCATGCTGGTGGCGGCTGTCTATGCCATGCCGCAAGCGGCGCTGGCCGCTGGGGACAAACAAGTGGTGGAAACCGGTGCCGTGGAAGTGGTCGGCACCACGCCGCTGGCCGGGATAGGCGTCAGCATTAACGAGGTACCAGCCAACGTGCAGGTGGTCAAGGGCGAGGCGCTGCAGGAACAGCAAAGCCTGGGCGTCGCCGACTACATATCGCAGAACCTGCTTGGCGTCAGCGTCAATGACACCCAGAACAACCCCTACCAGCCGGACGTGAACTACCACGGCTTTGCCGCCTCCCCGCTGCTGGGTGCACCGCAGGGTTTGTCGGTGTATCAGGATGGCGTGCGCATCAACGAACCGTTCGGCGACACGGTAAACTGGGACCTGATCCCCGGCAACGCGGTTTCTGGCATTACCCTGATGCCAGGTTCCAATCCCTTGTTCGGACTGAATACGCTGGGCGGTGCGTTGTCGGTGCAGACCAAGAGCGGCGACCTCAATCCCGGCGGCGCCATCCAGGCTTATGCCGGCTCTTGGCAGCGGCGTGCGGTGGAGGGGGAGTACGGCGGCAAGTTGGATAACGGCGCCAACTATTTCTTCTCCGGCAATGTGTTCAGTGAAGACGGCTGGCGCGATTACTCGAACTCCAATGTGCGCCAGTATTTTGGTAAACTGGGCTGGAAAGGCGAGAAGACCGATTTCAATGTCAGTTACACTGCCGCCGACAACAACCTGAACGGCAATGGCTATACCCCGCTTTCCTTGCTGCAGCAGAATTACAATTCGGTCTATACCCAGCCTGATACCACCCAGGACAAGCTCAGCCTGATCAACGCCCAGTACAACCACTGGTTCTCCGACAACCTGGCGTTTAATAGCGTGGCTTATTACCGTTATAACCGCATCAATACCTATAACGCGGATTTGAATGGCTGTTTTGGCGATACTGCTAACCCCGATTGTACCGGCCAGGATACCCAGCAAGGGGTGATCAACCGCACCAAAACCCACGAAACCGGCTATGGCGCCACCGGTCAGATGAACTGGAAGACGGACGCCAACTTGCTGATTGGCGGTGTCGCTTATGACCGCGCCAATACCGACTTCAGCCAGGGTAGCCAGCTGTTCAGCGACTTTAGTGCCACCCGCGGTGTGGGTGGGACGCTGGATGGCGTAACGCAGGATGTTGACATGTCCGGCCGCACCATCACCTGGGGCGCGTTTGCCACCGACACCTATAACCTCAACTCCAAGCTGGCGCTGACCGCTTCCGCCCGCTATAACCATACCGATGTCGACAATAGCGACAATATGAATGCACCGACGGATCTTGCCTACCTGGGCGGCAATCAGACTTTTCACCGCGTTAACCCTGCGGTCGGCCTGACGTTTACCCCGGTGTCCAGCCTCAATTTCTTCGGCGGCTATAACGAAGGCAGCCGCGCGCCTTCCTCCATCGAAATCGGCTGTTCCAATCCCAACTCCCCCTGTAACCTGCCCAATGCCATGGCGGGCGACCCGCCGACGCTGAAACAGGTAGTAGCTAAAACCTGGGAAGGCGGGGTGCGCGGACGCCTCGGCAGCATGGTCAATTGGAGCATGGCTGCCTACCAGACCAACAACTATGACGATATCCAGTTTATTGGTCAGACTTCTGGCCTCGGCTATTTCACCAACGTTGGCGAGACCCGCCGCACCGGCCTCGATATGGGACTCAACGGCGCCGTGGGCAAGTTCCGCTGGAATGCCGGTTACAGCTATGTCAAGGCGACCTACGAATCGGATTTTGCCGTCGCGTCTCCGGCCAATCCGACCGCTGATCCTACTACCGGCAACATCCAGGTCAGCAAAGGCGACCAGATTCCCGGCATCCCGGAGCATCAATTCAAGCTGCGCGGCGAGTACAGCATATTCCCCAACTGGGTGGTGGGCAGTAACCTGCTGGCGTTCTCCGACCAGTACCTGCGCGGCAATGAAAACAACGCCGCACCCAACGGCAAGGCTCCCGGTTATGCCGTGCTCAACCTGGATACCCGCTACAACTTCGGCAACAGCGGCTGGCAGCTGTTTGCCAAGGCCAACAACGTGTTTGACCGCCAGTATTACAACGGCGGCATTCTGGGAACGAACGTATTTACTGGTGCGGGAAATACATTCGCTACCGATACCAATGACTGGTCTAATACCAAGTTCCTCGCCCCCGGTGCCCCGCGTGCCGGCTGGGTTGGCCTGCGCTACGAGTTTGGCGGCGCCAAGGGTGCTCCCCGGGTTGATCAGGACTAAAGGGGCAGCCAGCTGACCATGCCGGCACGCGAAATCGCCGAGGACAGGTTGCCGCTGGCAACCGCCCAGAGAGTGCGTGTCCTGCTGGTGGAGGATGAGGCGGTGTTTGCCCGTGCCGTCATCAAGCGTTTGCGGCAGCAAGGCTATGAGTGCGAGCATGCCGAAACGCTGGCGGACGGGCGCGCCATCGCCCGCCAGTTCCTGCCCGATCTGGCGCTGCTCGACATGCGATTGCCGGATGGCAGTGGCTTGGATCTGCTGGCGGAGTTGAGCGCCAAAGGCATTGCCGCCATCGTCATGACCGCCTACGGCGAGGTCAACGAAGCGGTGACCGCCATGAAGCAGGGCGCCACCGACTACCTGAAGAAACCGGTTGACCTGGAAGAACTGCTGCTGGCGGTGGAAAAGGCGCAACGCTCGACGAGCCTAAAACATCAACTCGATTATTCCCGCCAGCGCGACAGCCATGCCGTCGAAGGCGTGCAACTGCTGGGCGAGAGCGCGGCGATGCAGGCCGTGCATGGCCAAATCGAACGCGTCGCCAAGCTCAGCGCCCTGGCGGATACCATTCCCCCCACCGTGTTGATTAGCGGCGAAACCGGTACCGGCAAGGATGTCGCCGCGCGCCTACTGCACCAATCCTGCGCCAACCACGAGCGGCCGTTTGTGCATGTGGATTGCGCCTCGCTGCCGGCGGAGTTGATCGAAAGCGAGTTGTTCGGCCACGAAAAAGGCGCTTATACCAATGCCCAGGGTACGCGCCCCGGCCTGATCGAGGCGGCGGAGGATGGCACGCTGTTCCTGGATGAAATCGGCGAGTTGCCGCTGGCCTTGCAGGCCAAGCTGCTCAATGTGCTGGAGCGGCGCGTGGTGCGGCGCCTGGGCTCGACCAAGGAACGGCCGGTGCCGGCGCGTTTTGTCGCCGCCACCAACCGTGACCTGCAGCAGATGGTGCTGGATGGCCGCTTCCGCGCCGACCTTTATTACCGCCTCAACGTACTCGGCGTCGCCATGCCGCCGCTACGTGAGCGCGACGGCGACGTGCTGTTGCTGGCGCGTCACTTCGCCGGCCAAACCGAACGGCGCTATGGCTTGCCACACCGTTCATTGGCTGCCGATGCGTTGCAGGCCCTGCGCGGCTATCCCTGGCCGGGCAATGTGCGCGAGTTGAAGCATCAGGTCAGCCGTGCCGTACTGCTGAGCAAGGGAGACGCAGTTTCTGCCGAGGATCTTGCATTGCCCGCCAACGCGGCTGCGCCGATTGTCCCCGAGACGCCTGCCGGCGTGACGCTGGGCGCGGCGGAAAGAGTGCTGATCGAAAACGCGCTCAAGCAAACCGGCGGCAACATCTCGGAAGCCTCGCGCCTGCTCGGCATCACGCGCATGACCATCCGCTACCGCATGGACAAGCACGGTATCAAAAGCGGGGAGTAGAGAAGTAGTCAGAGGGGGCATCCCTCTCCCCAACCCATCCCCCGCTTGCGAGGGATGGGCTATAAACTCCCCTCGCCCGCAAGCGGGCGGTGGGCCGGGGGTGAGGGCTGGTTCTATTACTCACCACTTCCCACTACTTACTCTCTGTTAAAATCCTCGCAATCCTTCTGTTGCGGAGCTTTCATGAACATCGGTACCCCCCTCAGCCCCTCGGCCACGCTTGTCATGCTGCTCGGTAGCGGCGAGCTGGGCAAGGAAGTCATCATCGCCTTGCAACGCCTGGGCGTGGAAGTGATCGCCGTGGATCGCTACGCCAACGCCCCCGGCCAGCAGGTGGCACACCGCGCCCACACCATCAGCATGACTGACGGCGCTGCGCTCAAGGCCTTGGTGGAGCAGGAAAAGCCGCACCTGATCGTGCCGGAAATCGAAGCCATTGCCGTTGATGCGCTGGCCGAAATTGAGGCATCAGGCTTGGCAACAGTCATTCCCACCGCACGGGCGATACAACTCACCATGAACCGCGAAGGCATACGCCGTCTGGCCGCCGAGCAGCTCCAACTGCCGACTTCGCCCTACGCTTTTGCCTCCAGCCTGGCCGAGATGCAGGCTGCGATTGACGACGGCATCGGCTACCCGTGCTTCATCAAGCCGGTAATGTCGTCCTCCGGCAAAGGCCAGTCGCGGGTGATCGCGCCCGACCAGGTGGCCGCCGCCTGGGATTACGCTGCCAGCGGCGGGCGCGTGGATCAGGGCCGGGTGATCGTGGAGGGGCAGATTGATTTCGATTACGAAATCACCCAGTTGACGGTGCGCGCCAGGAATGCCGCCGGTGCGGTGGAAACCCATTTCTGTGAGCCGATTGGCCACGTACAGGTCAAGGGCGACTACGTGGAAAGCTGGCAGCCGCAACCGATGAGCGCGGAAGCCTTGCGCCGCTCACGCGAGATCGCCAAGGCCGTGACCGACAACCTTGGCGGCCTCGGCCTGTTCGGCGTGGAGCTGTTCATCAAGGGCGACGAGGTGTGGTTCTCCGAAGTCAGCCCGCGTCCGCACGACACCGGCATGGTGACCATGGCCAGCCAGCGTTTTTCCGAATTCGAACTGCACGCCCGCGCCATTCTTGGCCTGCCGGTGGACGTGGTGATGCGCGCGCCCGGCGCCAGCGCCGTGATCTACGGCGGTGTGGACAGCGACAACCTGGTTTACGAAGGCGTAGCGGAGGCGCTGGCGGTGCCGGAATCCGACCTGCGCCTGTTCGGCAAGCCGCAGTCCTTCCAGCGTCGCCGCATGGGCGTGGCGCTGGCGACCGGCAAGGATGTCGAGGAGGCACGTGCCCGTGCCAAGCTGGCAGCGAGCAAGGTGCGGCCGGTAGCGGCATGAGCGAGCAACCGGCAACTTTCTATGAAGTGATTGGTGGTGAGCAGGGCTTGCTACAGCTAGTTACCCGCTTCTACGAGATCATGGACAGCGAGCCCAAGGCCGCCGGCATCCGTGCCATGCACCAGCCGGATTTGGACGAGGCGCGCGAAAAGCTGTTCTTGTTCCTGTCCGGCTGGATGGGTGGGCCGCAGCTCTACGCCGAAAAGTACGGCCACCCGATGCTGCGGGCGCGCCACCTGCCTTTCCCCATCGGCGAGAGTGAACGCGACCAGTGGGTCTATTGCATGGTGCGCGCCATGCATGATATCGGGCTGGAGGAAAAGGTGATGATCCAGCTAGGCAATGCGCTATGGGGCGTGGCGGATTTTATGCGGAATCAGGAAGAGTAGATACCTGCTTTCAGTCTCAGTAACGGAGGGTTGCGAGTTTTCATAAGTCACGATTCTTCCATCGCAGGTAGTGTGCAACCAATGCATACCCGTAACCAATTATCGATAAATATGCAATCACTGCTCCATAACGGATGGATTGCCCCCAAAGCAAAAGCCATGTTATACCGCTCAGAGTCGCTATGTACATGGATAGCTCAACTAATAGATTAGCGATGGATGGTTGATGCTTACGCAAGTCAATTATAACGGCCACAATTGGCCAGAAGAACAGAAGCATCGCAATAACGCTCCCAATACTTGGCCATTCGTAAGCAGAAAATGCTGACATATCAGAATTACTACAACTGCTAGATAGTGTCGTCACAAGATATTTGCCCACAAGGCGATGCAACGAATGTGGACGGCTGCAAGGAATGACGAAGTACATTTCGCGTAGCGCGTCGCAATTCCTCGCCACCGCTTGAGATGCAA
>Ga0265327_10000216_pt1 | contig 117692 bp, 129 predicted proteins | sample 41621metaG_FD_202089 | JGI IMG/M metagenome (GOLD analysis project Ga0265327, IMG submission 202089) | Rhizosphere microbial communities from Carex aquatilis grown in University of Washington, Seatle, WA, United States - 4-16-21 metaG | ecosystem: Host-associated > Plants > Roots >... | reverse complement strand
ATAGCCAGTATGTGCGGATCAACAAGGATCCCTGGGTTTCCGGCACCAACAGTGCGACGCTGAGCGGCGTGGGGGCGGGGATTAACTGGACGGGAATCGACCAATGGACGGCCAAGGCGACGATCGCCACCCCAGTGGGGTCTACCCCGAGCCTGATCGGCTCAACTAACTCTGTCCGTGCCTGGGTTGAGCTTAATAAGGCGTTCTGAGGTTGGGGTGAGAAGTGGTTAGAGCCCTGGAGCGCTTCCTAACTTGCCAAGCAAAAACTCCGTCAAGCGCTGCACCGACGCCTCTCTGTACTCATTTCCCGTATCAAGTGTCAGGGCGGGTGTCAGCGGCGGCTCATAGGGCGAAGAAACACCGGTAAAGTCAGGAATTGTGCCATTTTCAGCTTTGGCGTACAGGCCTTTGGTATCCCGTTGCCGGCAAACAGATAGAGGGCTGTTGCAGTAAACCTCGATGAAGTCCCCCGACACAAACAATTGCCGGACTTGCTCCCGTGCGCTACGTATGGGGGAAACCAGCGCCACCAATACGACCACCCCATGGTCAAGCATCAGTTTGGCCACCTCTCCTACCCGGCGGACGTTTTCATTCCGGTCAGAGATGGAAAACCCCAGATCAGCACACAAGCCGTGCCTGAGATTGTCACCATCCAGTACTGCGGTTTGAAAGCCTAGTTGATGCAGGTTCGCCTCCACCGCATGGGCGATGGTGGACTTCCCCGATCCCGGCAAACCAGTCAGCCAGACGACCACTCCCTGGTGTCCGTTTTTTTTCTCTCGCTGTTCTCGTGTCACAGTATGGGCATGCCATACCACGTTCCCGACAGCTAACATTCCAGGGTTTTTCGGATCTAAAGCCAAAGTCTAACAATCACTTTTTTAGATAATTTGGATAATAGAGCTGATAAAACCAGGAATAGGCGCTCTCGATCTGGGCTTGGATACGCGGTGAAATATCGTGCTTTTTAGGTCTGATAATCCGCCCAGACTGCTTGTGCGGGTATTTCATGCGGTAATGGCTATCGCTTTCCTGAATGCCGATTTCCAGTTTTTCCGTGTTGATCTTGAACGGGGAAACACCTAACCAGGCATAAATATGCGACATACATGCCGCCGGTTGTTCCATCAGGTCTTCAAAGCGGACAAAATACAGGCGCTCCTGCACCGGCTTAGGCAAATCCGGCACAGCATGCAACGAAATGAGCGGTGCACCAATGGATTTGTCTTTGGCAAACAGGATGTCGGCCCGTCCAAAGCGGTCGAAATCGGCCAGATGGTCAATGAAATCCAACAATATGGTGCGCTGGTGCTGCGCTTCTATGGAGCCGTAAATCTGCCCCAGCTCGCGCAGGCAAACAACCAGCTTGGCTTCCGGCGCTATATGCAAAAGCATCTCGATGGCATGCAGCCAGGCACGATTCTTATCAACCACGATCTTCTTTTCGCTGCCCTCGTACCAGCCTCGCAAAAACCCGCGCATGGCGGAAGCCAAATGCGCATAGCTGCTATCGAAGGTGTTGTCGAGTTGGGACAGGAAAAAAGTATCGTCGCTAATGGTGCGCCGGATATCCAGCATGATGTTGCACAAGGGCGAACTGTGCCCTTCACAATTAATTTCGGGATGCTGGGCCAGCAATTGGCAGAGCAAGGTTGAACCTGCTCTTGGCAGACCGGTTACGCCAACAAAGTTTGGAGCCATCGGAAATTATTCTTCCATCTTATTTCAGGGGATCGCCTTCAAGCTTAGAGCTTGTCCGTCACACAAAACCATTGAATCGGCTGGCCGGGGAGTATTTTGTCCCCCGTTAACAAAAAGATCAATCTCGACAACTTGCTATAAGCTCGCTATTAAGCGCACCCAGCCATCGCAAAGCCGTCTTCAGTCGTCACTCTGCGCTATAATTCGCCAATTTAGCGCTTAACTTGGCTGTATTTAACTTGGCCCCATGATTAAAAAACTGCTGCAACGCGTCTTCAAAAGCAAAAAGAAGGTAGCCACTCCTGACCCGCACCACAGCGTCAAACGCTTTCCGCGACGGGTGCATGGCATAGACCGCAAACACATCAGCTCCGCCGCGCTGAAAACCACGCAGGAATTGCAAAAAGCGGGGTTTGACGCCTTTATCGTCGGCGGCGCGGTACGCGACCTGATCCTGCACCGCACGCCCAAGGATTTCGACCTTGCCACCAACGCGACGCCGGAGCAGGTGCACCGCATCTTCCGCCGCTCGCGCCTGATTGGCCGCCGCTTCCGCATCGTGCACGTGATGTTCGGCAGCGAAACCATCGAGGTTACCACTTTCCGCGGCAGCCATCTTTCCGACGAGGGCGATTCCAGCATCGCCGACAGCGGCCGTATCCTGCGCGACAACGTGTTCGGCTCGCAGGAAGAAGATGCCGCGCGGCGCGATTTCACCGCCAACGCGCTGTATTACGACCCGCAGACCGAGGAAGTATGGGACTACCACCACGGCCTGCCGGACATCCAGGCCGGCGTGCTGCGCATCATCGGCAATCCGGAAACCCGCTACCGCGAAGATCCGGTACGCATGCTGCGCGCGGTGCGGCTTTCCGCCAAGCTGGGGCTGAAGCTCGACCCGAAGACCGAAGCCCCCATCCCGCGCATGGCCGAGCTGTTGCAGGACGTGCCACCGTCGCGCCTGTTCGACGAAATGCTCAAGCTGTTCCTCTCCGGCCACGCCATGGACAGCGCAAGCGCGCTGCGCGACCACGGCCTGCATCACGGCCTGCTACCCTTGCTGGACGTGGTGTTGGAACAGCCCATGGGCGAGCGCTTTGTCACCCTGGCGTTGCAAAATACCGACGAACGGGTGCAGCAGGATAAGCCGGTATCGCCCGCCTTCCTGTTCGCCTGCCTGCTGTGGCACGAGGTGCTGGCGGCCTGGCAGAAATACCGCGCGGCGGGCGAGCACACCATGCCGGCGCTGATGCAGGCAATGCACGACGTTTCCGACATCCAGGCCGAAAAGCTGGCCATTACCAAACGCTTCTCCGTCAACATGAAAGAAATCTGGAGCCTGCAACCACGCTTTGAACAAAGATCAGGCCAGCGCCCCTATCGCCTGCTGGAACATCCGCGTTTCCGCGCCGGCTACGATTTTCTGCTGCTACGCTGCCAGTCCGGCGAACTGCCGATGGAACTGGCGGAATGGTGGGACAACTTCGTCCAAACCGATGCCGACCAGCGCCAGGAAATGCTGCTGCCCAACACCGAACCGGCCAGGAAGCGCCGCCGCCGGAGACGCAAACCGGCTGCATCCGCAGCCCAAGAAACATGAGTCACCGGGCTTTCATCGCCCTCGGCAGCAACCTGCAAGACCCTGCCACACAGGTGCAACAAGCCATACTGGAACTGGCCGCGTTACCGGAAACGACCCTGCTACGCACGTCCTCGCTTTACCGCACCGCGCCGGTCGGCTACGACGACCAGCCGGACTTTATCAACGCCGTCGCCGAAATCGCCACCACGCTGGAACCGCTGACGCTGCTGCGCGCCTTGCTGGCGCTGGAAGCCAGCCACGGCCGCGAACGCCCATTCCCCAATGCGCCGCGTGTGCTTGACCTCGACCTTTTGCTTTATGATGCGCTGACCATGCAAACATCGGAACTCACCCTGCCCCACCCACGCATGTCCGAGCGCGGCTTCGTGCTGCTGCCACTGGTGGAAATCGCCCCGGAATTAGAGATTCCCGGACAGGGCAAGGTGGCTGATCTGGCCTTGCAGTGCCAGGATCAAGGCGTGGAAAGGCTGGCGACATGAGTATCACTGACAAATATCCTTACATCGTCATCGAAGGCCCCATCGGCTGCGGCAAGACCACGCTGGCACGCAAGCTGGCAGAGCGCTTCCCGGTCAACCTGTTACTGGAAAATGCCGCGGCCAACCCCTTCCTGCCGCGCTTCTATCAGGATGCCGCGCGCTACGCGCTGCCGACACAGCTGTTTTTCCTGTTCCAGCGCGCCGAGCAGCTACGCGAACTGTCCCAGCGCGATTTGTTCGGCAGCGCCACGGTGGCGGATTTTTTCCTGGAAAAAGACCCGCTGTTCGCCCGCCTGACCCTCAACGACGAGGAGTTCGCCCTCTACCGCCAGATGTACCAGCACCTGCAACTGCAAACCACCGCGCCCGACCTGGTGATCTATTTGCAAACCCCGGTGGATGCCCTGCTGGAGCGTGTCGAGCAGCGCAACATCAGCTACGAACGGACTATCACGCGCGAATACCTGGCGCGGCTGGCGGAAAGCTACAGCGAATTATTCCACCAGTACGATGCCGCGCCGCTGCTGATCGTCAACAACGACAAGCTGGACTGCGCCGGCAGCGATGCCGCGCTCGACCTGCTGCTGGAACGCATCGCCAAATTCCGCGGCCGGCGCGAGTATTTCAACCCAGTGCTGGAATGAAGGCACCAAGCGTGCTACAGGTCATGAAAACGCGCGGCGAGAAAATCGCCGTGCTGACCTGCTACGACGCTAGCCTGGCGACACTGATGGAACAAGCCGGGATGGACGTGCTGCTGGTAGGCGATTCGCTCGGTATGGTATTGCAGGGCGCGGCTGACACCCTGGGCGTCACCATGCCGGACATGCTCTACCACACCCGTTGCGTAGCGGCGGGCGCACAATCTACGCCTATCATCGCCGACATGCCAGCTGGCAGCGACAGCAGCCCAGAAGCCGCTCTGGGCAATGCCCGCCAATTACTGGCAGCCGGCGCCCACATGGTCAAGCTGGAAGGCAACAAAAGCGCGGTGGTGCGTCATTTGACGGAAAACAGCATCCCGGTATGCGGACATTTAGGATTTACCCCCCAATCCGTGCGTGAGCTGGGCGGCTACAAGGTGCAAGGCCGCGACGCGGCCGGAGCCAGAAAAATACTGGAAGACGCGCTCGCCCTGCAGCAGGCCGGCGCCAGCCTGCTGGTGCTGGAAATGGTGCCGGCGGTACTGGCGGCCGAGGTCACGGCAGCGCTCGCCATTCCCACCATCGGCATCGGCGCCGGTTCGCAGTGCGACGGCCAAGTGCTGGTACTGCACGACCTGCTGGGCATGTATCCGGGCAAAACCCTGCGCTTCACGCGCAATTTCCTGCAAGATACCGGCAACATCCCCGCCGCGCTGGCCGCCTATGTGCGGGCAGTAAAAAATGGCGAATTCCCGGCGCCGGAACATAGCTTCTAATGGACGTCATTGCCACCACTGCAGAACTGCGCGCGCGCCTGACCAACGCCGGGCGCATCGCCTTCGTCCCCACCATGGGCAACCTGCACGCCGGCCATATCGCGCTGGTGAACATGGCGCGCGAACGCAGCGACTGCGTGGTAGCCAGCATCTTCGTCAACCCACTGCAGTTCGGACAAGGCGAGGACTTCGCCGCCTATCCGCGCACCCTAGAGCAGGACTACGCCAGGCTGGCCGAGGCCGGCTGCGACGTGGTGTTCACCCCCAGCGAAGCCGTGCTCTACCCGCAACCGCAGACCTTGACTATCGAACCGCCGCCGGTTGCCAATGATCTCTGCGGCGCGCATCGGCCGGGACATTTCCGCGGCGTGTGCACGGTAGTGGCCAAGCTGTTCAACATCGTGCAGCCGCAGGCGGCAGTGTTCGGCAAGAAAGATTACCAGCAACTGCATATCCTGCGCGAAATGACGCGCCAGCTCGACTTCCCCATCGCCATCGTGGCCGGCGAAACGGTGCGCGAAGCCGACGGTCTGGCGATGAGTTCGCGCAACGGCTACCTGAAACCGGCACAGCGACTGGAGGCGCCGCGCCTGTACCGTGCCTTGCAGCAGGTGGCGCAGGCCGTGCAATCCGGCCGCCGCGATTACGCGGATATCCAGGCACAAACCGCGCAATACCTCACCCAATTGGGCTGGATCGTGGATTACATCGATATCCGTAATGCCGATACCCTGCTGGCCCCGCAGGCGGGCGACAGCCACTTGGTGGTACTGAGCGCCGCCCGGCTGGGAAAGACCCGGCTGATTGATAATATCGAGTTTGCGATATAATAAGCGTCCTTTTTTCAAATCAACGAGATAAGCCATGCAAAGAACCATGCTCAAATCCAAGCTGCACCGGGTGCGCGTCACGCATGCCGAGCTGGACTACGAGGGTTCCTGCGCCATTGACGAATGCTTGCTGGAAGTCGCCGATATCCGCGAATTCCAGCAGGTCGAAATCTACAACGTCAACAACGGCGAACGCTTTACCACCTATGCCATCAGCGCCCAACGCAATTCCGGCATCATCTCGGTCAACGGCGCCGCCGCGCGCAAGGCCGCGCCCGGCGACATCCTCATCATCGCCACCTATGCGGTATACAACGAACTGGAACTGGAAAAGTTCAAGCCGGAACTGGTGTACGTGGACGCAATGAACCGCATCAAGGACAAGCGCCACCAGATTCCTGTGCAAGCAGCCTGACCGGCTCCTGACATAAAGAACGGCAGCCTGGGCTGCCGTTTTTGTTTCCGCCCACGACTACAGCAGTGGGCCAATATCCAGATATTCCGCCACTGCCCGAAAATCTACCTGCCCCATATAAGGCACCACGCCCAGACATGGAGCGGAAAGACGCTGTTCCAAGGCGGCAAGGTTATCCTCAAAGGCATCCATTGCCGGATCAACGCGGTTGGCCACCCAGCCGGCCAGCACTAGGCCGCGCGATGCAATCACCTCTGCCGTCAGCAAGGCATGGCTAAGGCAGCCCAGGCGCATGCCCACCACCAGAACCAGCGGTAGCCCCAACAGCGCGGCCATGTCGGCGGTATCCTCGCTGTCATTGAGCGGCACGCGGAAGCCGCCGACGCCTTCCACCACCAGCGCATCAACGGCTTGCGACGCCGCCAGAAACGCCTCTTTCACCATAGCCAGCTCGATTGCCACGCCGGCCTGGCGCGCGGCGATGTGCGGCGCTAGTGGCGGCGCAAAGGCATAGGGATTGATGACGGCCAGCGCCAGTTCGACATTGCCGGCGGCGCGCAACTGCTCGACATCGTCCGAAACCAATTGCCCGCCCTGCATGACGCAACCCGCCGCCACCGGCTTCATCCCGGCGGCTTTGAAGCCGGCCTGTGCCAGCCGGTAAACCAGCGCGGCGGAAACCAGCGTCTTGCCGACGCCAGTGTCGGTGCCCGTAACGAAGAATCCGTACTTCATTGCTACGCCCTGCTGCAAAGTAAAGTGCTGAGCATAGCATCGGCAATCAAAGTCGTCTGCGCCGACTGTGGCAAAATAGCGACTTCATGAAAATCCTTGCCTTCGATACCTCAACTGAATATTTGTCCCTCGCCTTGTGGCAGGACGGGGCATTACTGGTGCGCGAACTGCTGGCCGGGCAGAAACATTCCGAACTGCTGCTGCCGCTGGTCGGCGAACTGCTGGCCGAAGCCGGGCTGAAGCTGCCAGAACTGGATGGCATCGCTTTCGGCGCCGGGCCGGGTTCGTTCACCGGGCTGCGCATCGGCTGCGGGGTGGCGCAGGGGCTGGCTTTCGGCGCCGGGCTGCCGGTAGTGGGTGTTTGCACCCTGGAAGCCCTTGCCCAGCAGGCCGGGGCGGAGCGCGTCATCGCCTGCCTGGATGCACGCATGAATGAGGTCTACCACGCCGCCTATGAGCGCGACGGCGCAGACTGGCGCGAGGTGCTGCCGCCCGGCCTGCATCCGCCGCCGCAGGTGCCGACGGTGGCAGGCGCCGGCTGGTGCGCCATCGGCAGCGGCTGGGATCATTTCGGCCCCGCGCTGGATGCGGTTTATGGGCCGCAGGTCACGCAGAAAATTGCCGGCGCTTTCCCGCTGGCGCGCCACATGGCCGAGCTGGCCGCGCCGCGATTCGCCAATGGCGAGGGCAAGCCGCCGCACGAAGCCGCGCCGCTCTATGTGCGCAACAAGGTGGCGTTCACCATCAAGGAGCGTGAGGCTAAATGAACGCCCTGCTTAAGCCTGTGCTCACTTTCCGCGCTATGCAGGCTGCCGACCTCGACGCGATCATGGCAATCGAACCCAAAATCTATTCCCACCCGTGGTCACGCGGCAATTTCGCCGATTCGCTCACGTCTGGCTACGACTGCCGCGTCTGCGAGTGTGACGGCGACCTGATCGGCTACGGCGTGCTGATGACCGTGCTGGATGAGGCACACCTGCTCAACCTCAGCATCGCCCAAGCCTATCAGGGACGCGGCTTGGGCCGGGCGCTGCTAGAGCACTTCATCAGCGAGGCACGCGGCCGGGGCGCGCAAATGATGTTCCTGGAAGTGCGCCCGTCCAACCGCGCGGCCATCGGCCTGTACGAGAGCATCGGCTTCAACGAATTTTCCGTGCGCAAGGGCTACTATCCGGCCGAGGGCGGCCGCGAGGACGCAGTTTTGATGGGGCTGGCGCTATGCGCTTGACGCACGAAGATAAACTGCGTGAACTGGAACTGCTGCCGGTGTGGCGGCAGCGGAATGCGGTGCAAGCGGACCCCGCCACCGCGGTGGCACCCGAGCCTGCGCCAATTGCGGCAGCCATCCCTGTCGCCATTGAAACCATTAGCCATCCCGCCGTCGCCACCATGGACTGGGATCAACTCAAGCAAGCCGTCGCCACCTGCCAAGCCTGTTCACTGGCTCAGACGCGCGCGCAGACCGTGTTCGGCGTCGGCGACCAGAATGCCGACTGGCTGTTCATCGGCGAGGCGCCGGGGGCGGAGGAAGACCGGCGCGGCGAGCCTTTCGTCGGCACCGCCGGGCAGTTGCTGGACAACATGCTGGCGGCAATCCAGTTGAAGCGCGGCGACAACGTCTACATCGCCAACGTGCTCAAGTGCCGGCCACCACAGAACCGTGATCCGCACGGCGAGGAGGTGGTGAAATGCGACCCTTACCTCAAGCGCCAGGTGGAGCTGATCCGGCCCAAACTAATCGTGGCTCTGGGCAAGTTCGCCGCGCAATCGGTTCTCAACACCGATCAGTCCATCGCCGCCCTGCGCGGCAAGCTGCACGACTATCACGGCGTGCCGGTGATCGTGACCTACCATCCGGCCTATTTGCTGCGCAACCTGCCGGACAAGGCCAAGGCGTGGGAAGATTTGTGTTTCGCCCGCACCGTTATGCACTCCTTGCAATCCGAGGCAGCGCCCCCATCTTAGGAACACGAATTTTCGTAGAGGAGCAAACCATGCGCAAACTTTTTACCACCCTCATCCTGCTGGCCACGCTGGCCTTGTCCGGCTGTGGCTACAACACCTTCCAGGCGCAGGACGAGCAGATCAACGCCGCTTGGGGCGAGGTGCTCAACCAGTACCAGCGCCGCGCCGATCTGGTGCCCAACCTGGTCAACACGGTGAAAGGTTATGCCACGCATGAGCAGGAAGTGCTGGAGGCAGTCACCGCCGCGCGCTCCAAGGTAGGCAGCATCCAGGCCACGCCGGAACTGGTCAACGACGAAAAAGCCTTTGCCAAGTTCCAGGCGGCACAGGGCGAACTGACCTCGGCCTTGTCGCGCTTGCTAGTGGTGTCGGAAAACTACCCGCAACTCAAGGCTGACGCCAACTTCCGTGACTTGCAGGCACAGCTGGAAGGCACCGAGAACCGCATCACGGTGGCGCGTAACCGCTACATCGCGGCGGTGAGGGACTACAACATCACGGTGCGCTCCTTCCCCAGCAACCTGACCGCCATGGCGTTTGGCTACAAAACCAAACCCAGCTTTACGGTGGAAAACGAGAAGGCTATTTCGACCGCGCCCAAGGTGGATTTCGGCAAGTGAACCTTTTCGTAGCGCAGTTTGCCCTCACCCCAACCCTCTCCCGCAGGGAGAGGGAGTCTGCAAGGCAGCAGGCGAGGCCGCCTGCGCTACATGAACTAGCGTTGTGGCTGGCCGAAGTTGTTTTACTTCTGCTGGCTTGTACGGCACTGGCCGACGTGCCAGTGCCACCCTTGGCGCATCGCGTCACCGACCTCACCGGCACCCTATCAGCCGAGCAGAAAACAGCACTGGAATCGCGCCTGGCCGCCTTCGAGCAGCATAAGGGCAGCCAGATCGCCATCCTGCTCGTCCCCACCACGCAGCCGGAAACCATAGAGCAATATTCCATCCGCGCCGTCGAGACCTGGAAGCTGGGACGCAAAGGCGTGGACGATGGCGTGCTGATCCTGTTGGCTAAGGATGACCACCACTCGCGCATCGAAGTCGGCTACGGGCTGGAAGGCGTTCTGCCCGACGTCATCGCCAAGCGCATTTTGTCAGATGTCATGCGGCCGTATTTCAAGCAGGGCGATTTCTATGGCGGCCTACTGGCGGGGGTGGACAAGATCGAGGCGGTCATCGGCGGGGAGCCTTTGCCGGAACCACAACGCCATAGCACGAAAAACTTCGACGCCAGCCTGATTTTCGCCGTCTTTGTCGCCGCCATCGTAGTCGGCGGCTTGCTGCGCGCCATGCTGGGCAGCTTCACCGGCGGGCTGCTCAATGGCGGACTGGTGGCGCTGCTGCTATGGGCCCTAGGTGCCGGCCTGATGTTTGCGCTGTTCCTCGGCGTGATGGCATTTTTCATGACGTTGTCCGGCCGCGGCGGCTTCCCCGGTGGCTTTGGCGGCATGGGCAGCGGCGGTTGGGGCGGCTCCGGCGGTGGTGGATTTTCCGGCGGGGGCGGCGGCTTTGGCGGTGGCGGGGCCTCGGGAAACTGGTGATGCATAAGCTAACAAGAATCTTGAAACATCTCACCGCCGGCCGCTGGCAGGTGCTGCGGCATTTCCCCAAACCGGCGATGCAGGCTATCGAATCTGCAATCCGGCACAGCGAGGCCTCCCACCTGGGTGAACTGCGCTTCGCCGTGGAAGCTGGGCTGGACTGGCACGACTTGTGGCGCGGCCTGACGCCGCGCCGGCGCGCCATCGAGGTGTTCTCACAGCTGCACGTGTGGGACACCGAACACAATTCCGGCGTGCTGATCTACCTGCTGCTGGCCGACCGCCGGGTGGAAATCGTCGCTGACCGCGGCATCCACGCCCGCGTCGGCGACGCCGAATGGCAGGCGATCTGCCGCGCCATGGAAGCGGAATTCCGCCAGGGCCGCTTCGAGCATGGCGTGCTGCAAGGCTTGGGACGCATCAGCGCCCTGCTGGTGCAGCATTTTCCCGCCGATGGCGACAACCCGGACGAGCTGCCAGATGCACCCGTGGTGTTGTAGCCGGCTCCCGCGCACCAAGGCTGACGCGGGCACGCATTTCCTATAAAATTCCGCGCCTTAACGGATCATCAAGGATAGCCATGCGCGCCAGCCAGTTTTTCATCTCCACCCTCAAGGAAGCCCCGGCCGAAGCCGAACTGGCCTCGCATCGCCTGATGCTGCGCGCCGGCATCATCAAGCGTCTGGGTTCCGGCCTGTATTCCTGGATGCCGTTGGGGCTGCGCATCCTGCGCAAGGTGGAAGCCATTGTGCGCGAGGAAATGGACAAGGCAGGCGCGCTGGAACTGCTGATGCCGGCGGTCACTCCCGCCGAACTGTGGCAGGAAACCGGGCGCTGGGACGTGTTCGGCCCACAGATGCTGAAAATCAAGGACCGCCACCAGCGCGACTTCTGCTTCGGCCCCACGCACGAGGAAGTGATCACCGACATCGCGCGCAAGGAAATCCGCAGCTACAAGCAGTTGCCGGTCAATTTCTACCAGATCCAAACCAAGTTCCGCGACGAGATCCGCCCGCGCTTCGGTGTCATGCGCGCGCGCGAATTCGTGATGAAGGACGCCTACTCCTTCCACACCGACAAGGTCTCGCTGGAGCAAACCTACGCCGTGATGTACCAGACTTACGCCAACATCTTCACCCGGCTGGGGTTGAAGTTCCGCGCGGTGAGCGCCGACACCGGCGCGATTGGGGGAACAGGATCGCACGAATTCCACGTGCTGGCCGATTCCGGCGAGGACGCCATCGCCTTCAACCCGACCTCGGATTACGCCGCCAATGTGGAAATGGCCGAAGCGCTGGCACCGGCCACGCCACGCGCCGCCGCCAGCGAAACCCTGCGCGACGTGGAAACGCCCAAACAGACCACCTGCGAGGACGTGGCTGCCCTGCAGGGTATCCCGCTGCAACGCACGGTCAAGCTGATCGCGGTGATGGCCGGCGATAAGCTGCACGTGCTGCTGATCCGCGGCGACCATAGCCTGAACGAAGTGAAAGCCGCCAAGATCGCGGGCCTGAACGACTTCCGCTTTGCTTCCGAAGCCGAAATCCGCGAAACCTTCAACTGCCCACCCGGCTTCCTCGGCCCGGTTGGCCTCGACCGTAATAAAATCCGCGTCATCGCCGACCGCAGCGTGACGGCCATGAGCGATTTCGTCTGCGGCGCCAACAAGCCCAAGTTCCACATCGCCGGCGTCAACTGGGGCCGCGATCTGCCGGAACCTGACCTGGTGGCCGACATCCGCAACGTGGTGGCAGGCAACCCCTGCGCCGACGGCAAAGGCACGCTGGAGATTTGCCGCGGCATCGAGGTCGGCCACATTTTCCAATTGGGCAACAAGTACTCCCAAGCGATGAACGCCAGCTACCTGGACGAGAACGGCCAGAGCCAAGTGATGGAAATGGGCTGCTACGGCATCGGCGTGTCGCGCATCGTCGGCGCCGCCATCGAGCAGGGTAACGACGAGCGCGGCATCATCTTCCCCGCCGCCATCGCCCCGTTCAGCGTCGCCATCGCGCCGATTGGCTTTGATCGAAATGAAGAGGTACGCGCCGCTGCGCTCAAACTGCACGACGAACTGGCCGCCGCCGGCGTGGACGTGCTGCTGGACGACCGCGGCGAGCGCCCCGGCGTCATGTTCGCCGATCTGGAACTGATCGGCATCCCGCACCGCATCACCATCGGTGACCGTGGCCTGAAGGAAGGCCTGGTGGAATACCAGGCCCGCACCGACAGCCAGTCGCGCAACATCGCATTGGCCGAGATTGCCGGCTTCATCCTGTCGGAGCTATGCGCAGGGCATTGATGCTGATCGCAGCGCTGGCCCTCCCAGCGCTGTGCCACGCCGGCGCACAGAAGGAAGAACCGCTGTCTGCCAGCGTCAAGGCGCTGATGCAAAAGTCCATCAGCGATAGTGCGGCGCCGCGGCTGGTATTCGCCAGCGCGCAGCAAGCCCAGGCTTGGCTGGCCGAGATGTCGCACCGCCTGGAGCCTCGCATCCCTGACCAGCAATTCCGCCTGGATTTGCTCACCACCGTGCAATACGAAGCCACGCGCGCCGGGCTGGATCCGCAGTTGGTGCTGGGGCTGATCGAGGTGGAAAGCGGCTTTCGGAAATACGCAGTGTCCATGGCCGGCGCGCGCGGCTTTATGCAGGTGATGCCGCTCTGGGTCAAGCAGATCGGCGCCGAGGATCACAACCTGTTCCACCTGCGCGTCAACCTGCGCTACGGCTGCACCATCCTGCGCTTTTACCTCGACGAAGAGCACGGCGACCTGTTCCGCGCCCTCGGCCGCTATAACGGCAGCCTGGGGCAGGCGGACTATCCCAACATGGTGGTAGACGCCTGGCGTGGCAAATGGGCCTATGCCACACCGCCAGCCTGACCCTCCCTCGGCACGCTAAAAACCTGCGGCAGAATGCCGCTGTAATTTCAATTGCGCACCGCCCGGATCGGTACTAATATCCCTGCTGGCGGGTATTACTTAAATGGGCATACAGACCCATGTTCTGCCAGTTTTCCTTACACGAATGTTTTGCTATTCAATTCTTTTGGGAGGAAGTTTATGTCTCAGTTAACTGCACTGTCGATCAGTATTGCTGTACTTGGTGGCGTATGGGCTTATCTGGCACTAGGCCCGTTAGCCGGAATGGTTCTGGTTTGGGCCGGGTTCATCGCTTGGGGTTGCTATTTCGCCACGGGTGCTGATGATGCCGCGCTCAAGAAGACCATCGTTGGCATGATTTACGGCGCGGTGTTGGCCGGTGTGGCACTGGCCCTGGTCGGCGCTAATCCGCTTGGCCTGCAAGGCGCTGTTGGCCCCGCAGTCTACATCGCCGTGACCGTGTTCTTCCTGGTGATCGTGGCAGGCTGCAACGTGCTGTCGGCGGTACCGGCCAACGTCTATGGCTACGCCGCCACTGCGGCTTACGCGCTACAGACTACCAATGCCGGTAGCGTCACCGCGCCCAACCTCACCAACCCGGTGCTGCTGGTGGCCTTGTCCGTCGTGCTCGGTGCCGTGTTCGGCATGATCTCCGGCAAGCTCGCCGGCATGCTCAGCAAGTAAGTCTTTCTGGATTTGCGCGCAACTTAAGCGTGCCAAATCAACGGCGGACGGGGTAACCCGCCCGCCGTTTTTTATTGTGTCTGGTCGGAAATCTTGAAGCCGTAGTAAGTCCCAAACTCGCCTTCCGGCTCGTGGTAGACGAAGAACATGCCGTTGGCGTAGCCGTGGCCGTTGTAGTGGTTGTTGGCGCGTAGTTTCATGGTTGCGGGCAGGGCGCTCCGGCCGACGAACTTGCCTTTCAGGTCGAACACCAACACCGCTTTGTGATCCACGTCCAGCACTGCCAGCTCCTCGCCGGGGATACCGGTGAATGCGACATAGTGGTCGCTGATGTCGTCGTGCTTCACCCCCGCCGCCGCCAGGTCGAGCTTGATCTCGCCCACCGGCTCGCGCTTGTCCAGCTTGACGATGCGCACCTTGTCGCTGCGTTCCTGCTTGGCGTAATACTGGTTATCCGCCGGGTCATAAGTCGGGAAGGTGGCGGCATCGCCAAACGCCGGATTCGGCCCGCTGATCTCATCCGAGTTGTTGGTCAGCTTGCCGTCCTTGTCCAGTTCCAGCGCGTACACGCCGCAATTCGGCAAGAACCCGGCGTCGCTGGAAGCGTTGTAGGTCACGCTTTCCAGGCGGTTCTTGTTGGGGTTGAAGTAGACCGTCTTGTTGCTCAAGCCCGGCTTGGCGCTGCTGACGTAATTACCCTTGGCATCGTAAACGTGGATCAACGATTTCGAAGCGACGATGCCGTTTTCATCCGCCACCGCGGTATAGCCGCCATCCGCCACGATATAACGCGACTGATCCGGCGCATAGGCCACCGACATCGGGCGTGAGGTTGGTTTCTCCGCCAGTGGGATACGCATGCCCTCCACCGCTTGCGGCAGCACCTGCGCCGCGGCAGGCAGGCTGAAAGTTGTGGCCAGCGCCGCCGCTAATGCTAATCTGCGTTGTTTCTTGTTCATACAATTCCCTTGATCCGCGAAAGAAAGAATTTTAACCTGCCACAGCCTATGGACAAACGCCCGCACCTGTTGGTTTCCATTTCCGCGCATGGTTTCGGCCATATTGCGCAAACTGCGCCCGTACTCAACGTCCTGCGTCAGCGTATTCCCAGCCTCCGGCTCACCATTCGCTCTACCGCCCCGCGCGCCCATTTGCGTTCACGTATCCACGGCGATTTCGATATCCTACCGCTGGCGGGCGACATCGGCATGCTGATGTCCTCCGCGCTGGACGTGCGCGTGGCGGAAAGCGCCGCCACCTACCGGGCGCTGCATGATACATGGGAAACGCAAGTGGCGGACGAAGCGCGCCTGTTGCGTGAAATCGCGCCGGACTTCGTGCTCTCCAACGTCGGCTACCTGCCACTGGCCGGGGCGCAACAGGCCGGCATCCCTTGCGCCGCCATGTGCTCGCTCAACTGGGCGGACATCTACGCCCATTACTGCCGGGATGCCGCGATCACCGCGCAAATCCGCAGCGCCTATGCCGGCGCCGAAGCCTTCCTGCGCCTCACCCCCGGCATGGCCATGGACGACCTGCCCAACCGCATCGTCATCGAACCGGTGGCCGAGGTCGGGCGCAACCGGCGCGACGAAATCAACCAACGCCTGGGATTAAGCCACGCGGAAAAACTGGTGCTGGTCAGCCTGGGCGGCATTAGTAGCCGTCTGCCGATCGAAAGCTGGCCGCGCAGCTTAAGCGTACGCTGGCTGGTGCAGGCCGACTGGCGCGCCGAACACCCCGACGCCGTGGTACTGGAATCACTGCAAATGGAATTCAGCGACCTGCTCGCCAGCAGCGACGCCTTCATCTGCAAACCCGGCTACGGCAGCTTTGCCGAAGCCGCCTGCAGCGGCGTGCCGGTGCTCTACACCAACCGCCCCGACTGGCCGGAAAGCCCCGCCCTCACCGACTGGCTCAAGCAACACGGCCTGTGCCGCGAAGTCAACCGGCCAGCGCTGGAAAGCGGCGACTTCGCCGCCGAATTGCAAGCCATGTGGCATATGGCACGGCAGCAGCCAGTTAAACCGAGCGGTGTTGCCGAAGCGGCGGAATGGCTAGCCGGACAGCTGTGATCCTTGCCTTAAGACGGGCTGCCGGTTGTTTCAACCCACGCACATGGTTACCATGATGCAATTTGTTAGTCTGGAGAAAAAACATGAAAACAGTTGCCGCAACTCTGATGGCTTTACTGCTGGCAGCTTGTGCCAGCGGCCCCACCAAGTACGCCAAACCAGGCGCCACCCCAGATGAATTCAGCGAAGCCGTGTACCGCTGCCTGCAAAAATCAAGCGACATGGATAAAAACACGCTCAGGAATGCTTACGGCGAGGTCAAGACCGTCAAGAGCAATGTCAACTGCGAGAAATTCAACACCTGCATGAGCTCCAAAGGATTTAACAAAACCCCCGATGGCGACTTCGTCATCAAGGACTTCGACGAGATTTCCTGCAAGTAGGGCGCCCCTACCCCTCCCGCCGTTCGATCAGCATGGCGTCGCCGTAGCTGAAAAAGCGGTATTTCTGTTCGATGGCGTGCTGGTAGGCGCGCTTGATGTTGTCGGTGCCGCCGAAGGCCGACACCAGCATGATCAGCGTGGTACGCGGTAGGTGGAAATTGGTCATCAGCCGCTCCACCACGCGGAAACGGTAGCCGGGGGTGATGAAGATGTCGGTGTCGCCACAGCCGGCAACCAGTTCGCCGCCACGTGCCGCGCTTTCCAGCGCTCTTAGGGCGGTGGTACCCACCGCCGTCATCTTGCCGCCGCGTGCACGGGCGGCCGCGATGGCCTCCACCGTCGCTGGCGGAATCTCGTACCACTCGCTGTGCATCTTGTGTTCCGCCACATTCTCGGTGCGGATCGGCTGAAATGTCCCGGCGCCAACGTGCAAGGTGACAAACGCGATCTGCACTCCCATGCCGGCGAGCTGCGTCAGCAGCGCATCGTCGAAATGCAGCCCGGCGGTGGGCGCGGCGACGGCGCCCGGCTGTCGCGCATACACCGTCTGGTAGCGTTCCTCGTCGCTGTCGTCCGCCGCGTGGGTGATGTAAGGCGGCAGCGGCAGGCTGCCGTGGCGCTCCAGCAAATCCAGCAGCGCGTCGCCCCCGGCAAAGCCCAGCTCGTACAAATCCTTCTGCCGCGCCAGCACTTCCGCTTGAAGCGCGTCCCCCGCCAGCCACAGCCGCGCCCCCGGCTTGGGCGAGTGCGAAGCGCGGATGTGTGCCAGGCAGCGCTTGTCATCCAGCACGCGCTCCACCAGCACCTCGATTTTGCCCCCGCTCTCCTTGCGTCCGTTCAACCGTGCCTTGATGACGCGCGTATCGTTGAACACCAGCAAGTCGCCGGGCTGGATCAGGGAAGGCAGCTCGCGGAACATGGCGTCGCGCAGCGCGCCGCTGTTGCCGTCCAGGCACAACAGACGGCTGGCGCTACGCTCGGCGGCGGGAAACTGGGCAATCAGCTCGGGCGGCAGGTCAAAATTAAAATCGCTGGTTTGCATAAAATCTGGCTGACTAAAAACGAAATGCCCGAATGCTACAGAAAACCGCGCGGATTCGATATAATGCCGGCTCCTTTCCCAGCCGGGATGGCGGAATCGGTAGACGCAGCGGATTCAAAATCCGCCGCTGGTAACAGTGTGGGGGTTCGAGTCCCCCTCCCGGCACCATTTAAGCATTTCAAGCAGTCTCAAAACATCTCAAAAGCCGCGTATTTACAGGCTTTATCGTGAATAGTTCGTTTCGTACCGTATCACATAGCAGCTTGACATACCGTCACTTTTGGCGGTATTTTTGACGGTACTTTACATACCGTCAGCCGAGATACCGTCAAATGGCGCTAACCGATACCGCTGTACGCAACGCCAAACCCGCCGAAAAGCCTTTTAAACTGGCCGACGAAAAAGGGCTTTATTTGCTTGTCAGTCAGTCCGGCAAGTATTGGCGGATGGATTATCGCTTCGCCAGCAAGCGCAAAACGCTGGCTTTTGGCACCTACCCCACCATCACTTTAGCCGCCGCGCGGGAACGCCGGGAAACTGCCCGCAAGCAACTGGCCAACGATACCGACCCGGCGCTGGTAAAGGCCGTCAACAAGCAAGCCAAACACCAAGCCGCTGAAAACACCTTTGAAGCCGTCGCCCGTGAGTGGTACGCCAAGAAGCTGCCAACATGGGCACCCGCCACCGCCAGCAAGGTAAAACGCTATCTGGAAAAAGATATTTTCCCGTGGCTGGGCAATCGCCCGATTAAGGACATAGGCGCGCCCGATTTGCTGGCCACCGTCCGCCGTGTGGAAAGCCGGGGAGCCTTGGAACTGGCGCACCGCATACGGGAGTATTCCGGGCAGGTGTTTCGCTATGCCGTGGCCACCGGGCGGGCGGAGCGCGACCCTTCGGGCGACCTCAAGGGCGCATTGCCGCCGGTCAAATCAAAACACCATGCCAGCGTCACCGACCCCAAGCAGATAGGCGACCTCATGCGCGCCATTAACGGCTTTAGCGGCTCTTTCGTGACCAAGTGCGCCTTGCAGCTTGCCCCGCTGGTGTTCGTGCGCCCCGGCGAGCTGCGCCATGCGGAATGGGCGGAGATAGACCTTGACGCCGCCGAGTGGCGCATACCCGGCCACAAAATGAAAATGCAAGACCGGCATATCGTGCCGCTGTCCCGGCAGGCGGTCGAAGTGTTGCGGGCGATCCACCCCCTCACCGGCAGCGGGCGCTATGTTTTCCCCGGCTTGCGGACTACCGAGCGCCCCATGAGTGAAAACACCGTCAATGCCGCCTTGCGGCGCATGGGGTACGAAAAAGACGAAATGACCGGCCACGGCTTCCGTAGCATGGCCAGCACCTTGCTGCATGAACAGGGCTGGCCGCATGAGGCTATCGAGCGCCAGTTAGCCCACGCCGAGCGCAACGCCGTCAGCGCGGCCTATAACTACGCCGAACACTTGCCCAAGCGCCGGGAAATGATGCAGCATTGGGCGGATTATCTGGATGGCTTGGCCGCTGGTGCCAAAGTGGTGAACTTTAAAAAGGCTTAACGTTTATCCACGCCTAGCCCGACGGGGCGAACACCGGGCAACCCTTACCCGGCTGGCGTGGGTTTTATTTAGGGGCGTGAAAGGGGCGCTATGGATAAATCGAATGTTGAAAAGTGGCATGATGGAAGTGTTGTTGACGAATGGATTAAATCAAAAGCGTACCGAAAATTTAAAGCTTACCATCCCTATTTGACCTTTTCTGATTCGCTTAATAATTGCTTTGTGGAGCCGAATGGCAAACAAGGTAAAGAATTGAACCCAGACACGGAAGCACTTTTCGACATTGGTCGGGAAGTCTATAAACGACTGCCTGATGGATACACGAAAGAAGACTTCGACCAAGCTTATTCATCCCATTGGGAGTTTATTGATAACCTTCGCCAGACTTTTCAGAAAATGGAAAGCGACGGAAAAATCAAAGGGGTAAATGAGGCCGGGGAAGTGATTGCGCCGCTTTGGAGTGATCTTGCAGATAATCAGGTACTAGATTTGGCTTGGCAACTTTTCCCAAAGATGAAATTAGGGGCAGATTCTGTACCGGTACAAATGCTCGCGGAGGCATTTTTGTTTCATGCCTTCTATGAAATTGACAGTGCGATCATCGGTAGTTATTTAGATGGCAGGGAAGCAATTGCTGCGGCAATTGCGGCCACTAATGCATTGGCTAATGCCGTAGCAATTGAATCAGGAAATGACAGATTGCAAGAAGCACGGCGCGAAATGGCTTATCGCGCTGCATTAGCAAAGATTGCCAAAGACCCAAAACAAACCGCAAAGCGCGATATTTTCTCATGTTGGCAGGTGTGGCAAGAAGAACCTGACCGGTATGATGGAAAGGCCGACTTTGCAAGAAAGATGCTCGACCGTGTGAAAGAAAAGTGCAATTGCATGGAAGGGAAATGCAAATGCCTAAAAAGCCATGACGTAGTAAAGCGCTGGTGTGGTGAATGGGAAAATAGCAACTTTTCCAGCTAAGTAAGTACTCTGCCAGCAAAGTGCGTACCATGCTGGCATGGTGACGTATCTTTATGATTTAACAGTATTTTATGATTCTCCTTGTCACTTAACGACAAGGAATGAATCACCATGCAACAAGCCAAAGCAATCCCCGAAGCTCTCAAAAACTTCGATTCTCTCCCCGATTCTGCATCGGTTCGTCAGCCCGTAGTCCAAGCCCTTTATGCCTGTTCGTCAGCTTCGGTATGGCGTGGCGTTAAAACCGGGCGCATACCAAAACCCCGGAAACTCTCCCCGCGCACGACCTGCTGGAACGTGGGCGAATTGCGCGCGGCTTTGGCCGCTGCCGACAAGTAAGGGGCGGCGGCCATGGGAAATTATGAAAAGAAAAAAGCCGCCGGCAACGTCCAAGTTATCGCGGCGGCTGATGAAACCAAACGCGCCCATTATGCCACGCTACTAAAGCGCTTCCCCGGCAATCATGCCGGCACGCAAACGGTGCGGCTATGCCATGCGCTGAAAACCTCGCCAGTGACTTCCTACGATGCGCGCAAGCACTTGGATATTTACGACGTGCCCGCCCGCATCATGGAATTGCGGGCGCATGGCTACCAAATAGACACGCTGCGGGTGGCGCAAGAAACCGATGCCGGGGTGCTACACCGGCGCATCGGGCTGTATGTGCTGCGGGTGACTGGGCATGAATAACGAAAGCTGGCTGGAACGGCTGCAAACGCTTTGTGAGCGGTTTTCTTACCTTGGCATAGGGGCTGATATGGCCGCATTGTCCTTAATCGAAATGTGGGGCTTGTATTGCTATCTCTCCCGGCTGGCGGATGGTTAGGCTATGGCGGCCAGTCATGTGCTACGGCTTGCCAAGCTGAAAGGCGGCGGGCGCTTGCTCGCCGCTGCCCGGCACAATCGGCGCACCATTCAAAGCGAGCTGGGGGCGGATAGCCACATTGATGCAACGCGCACCAGCCTGAATTATTCGCTGGCGGGCGCGGCCACGCCCGAAGCGATCAACCTTGAAGCCAAGGCATTGATGCAAGCCGCTGGCATTGATAAAACGCGCAAGGACTGTGTGCAGGCGGTCGAAGTGATTTATTCGCTACCGGCCAGCCATAGCGTGAACCTGCCCGCGTTTTTTGAGGATTGCCTGACGTGGACACGGGCGCAGTTCGGCGGGCAGGTTCTTAGCTTTGACGTTCACCTGGACGAAAGCACGCCACACGCCCACGCGCTGATTCTGCCGCTGTTGGATGGCAGCATGAGGGGTTCGGATATGGTGGGCAACAAAACACGCTTGCGGGCGCTGCAAACCGGATTTTATGAGGCTGTCGGCATCAAGTACGGATTGCAAAGGCCAGCCGCCAGACTATCCAGCCAAGCCAAAGCAAACACGGCGCGGGAAGTGTTCACCCGGCTGAAAAACGACCCCGTGATGTTGTCGGCATTGTGGCCGCTGATCCACGACCTCATCCGCCACGACCCGGCGGCCTTCGCCCAAGTGCTGGGCATTGCCATTGCCAAGGCTAAATCACGAGTGCAAAAGTCCGCCGTGGCGATCATGACCAGCAAGGGCAAAGGTGCAAACCCTATAGGGTTTCATGCCCGCTAAAACAGCAAACCCTATCTTGTGTAGGGTTCACCATTTCCGCCACCTATCGAAAGGCCATCATGACAACGAGAAAACCTAAAGCAGCAACAAAGGCACCAACACCGGCCAGCGAGGAAAAGGCCAAGCTCTACGCTAAGACGGCACTACTCCCCAGCGCAAACGCGGCGGCAGTGGTTGAAGCCTATGGCAAAACCTTTGGTGAGCAGGATATTGGCGCGCTGGTGGACGAACTGCGCAACAAGTTTGAACAGGTGAAAGCGGGCGATCTATCGCATTGTGAAAATATGCTGGTGGGGCAGGCGCAAGCGCTGCAATCCATTTTTGTAAGCCTTGCCCGGCGCGCGGTAAATCAGGACTATCTCAAACAGTACGAAACCTATTTGCGGCTGGCACTAAAAGCCCAGAATCAAAGCCGCATGACCTTGGAAACGCTGGCCACCCTGAAAAACCCGCCCGTGGTATTTGCCAAGCAAGCCAACATCGCCCACGGCCACCAGCAGGTGAATAACGGGGTTTCTCAAAACGAACCCCATGACGCGCACGCGGGAAAAACCATAAATCAGCCAAACGAACTATTAGAGGTGCAACATGGCGGCAAGACGCTGGACAGTGCAACAACGCAAACAGCAATCCCTCAAAATCCGGCAATGGCAGCCGTGGGCTAAGTCCACCGGGGCAAGAACGCCCGAAGGCAAGGCGATTGCCTCGCGTAATGCCTACAAGGGCGGGCAGCAGGGATTGCTGCGGGATATGTCCCGGCTGTTGCGTGAGCAGCGGGATTTGTTGAAGCGGATTTAGGCGTATTTTCAAAACAACCCCATGCACGGAATCATAGGGGGCGCGAAACTTGCAGAAAACCGCTTGGCAAATGATTCTGTGATACAACTTGATACACAAATGCGGCTTACTGAAATATTTTAGTTACAACCACATGATTAAATGGCAGCCGGTATCAAACGAGAGCGATGGTTTCTTGTTTGTTGCCATCTCCTCTTTCGGCGGCCTCTCCCCTTGGCCGCTTTTTTTTGCACTATTCCCATGCCGCTGCCTATCAAAATATCCCGCATGAGGTTTTCTCAAAACCAACCCTTGGCAGAGGAAATGGAACAGAAAATCGGGCAGCGGCTATCAGGTGACGGTATTTTTGACGGTATATCTGAAAACCTAAAAGGCAAACCCCGCATGGATTAAGGCTTACAGACAATAATTCGAAGCCCCCTCCCACCATTTAAGCATATCAATACGTTTCATTCCGTATTAAAAGTCATTACTTTGCCGTATGTTACGTAAATTTAATGATTCATTGCGTATCTTGACATCACTTGACATACCCTCGCTACGGAGGGTATTTTTGATGGTAGATTACATACCATCGAGCGAGATACCATCATGGCGCTGACTGATACCGCTATACGTAATGCCAAGCAAGTCGGTAAACCTTATAGCCGGTCAAATCAAAACACCATGCCAGCGTCACCGACCCTAAGCAAATAGGCGACCTGATGCGCGCCATTAACGGCTTTAGCGGCTCTTTCGTGACCAAGTGCGCCTTGCAGCTTGCCCCGCTGGTGTTCGTGCGCCCCGGCGAGCTGCGCCATGCGGAATGGGCGGAGATAGACCTTGAATGGCTGGCTGATAGATCACGGCTACGCGACGACAAATCCAGTCAAAACACCAACATTCGGCAAAACCCAGCTTGCGCGGCTCAAGCAGGAGCGTGGACGTAAACGCTTGCCCTACAATTGGGAACGCCCACACATAAACCGGCCATTTAATCATTCTGTTATATGCTTATATCTTGTAAGTATTGGACGGTTGATTATAAATTGATCTAATCTCTCGCAAAATTTAAACGGGGTGGTTTTGTGCGAGATAGTACTTTGCAGCTAGAAGATGAAACATATTCCGGGGTCGCGGTTCCACAGATACTGACGTTCCCGAATCCCCAGCAAATCAGCCTGTCGATTCGGGCCAGCGCGCTGGTGTTCGAGGATCCAGAATCGCAGCGTCTGCTTTCGCTGATTGAGCGGGTTGCCCCGAGCAATGCGACCGCCTTTATCATGGGCGAGACCGGTACCGGCAAGGAACTGGTTGCCCGCCATCTGCATGCGCTGAGCCCAAGGAAGAATGGCCCATTTGCCGCGATCAACTGTGGTGCCTTTTCCGAATCGCTGGTCGAAAGCGAACTGTTTGGTCATGAGCGCGGCGCCTTCACCGGCGCAGTGACCGCCAAGGCCGGCTGGTTCGAGAGTGCCAATGGCGGCACCCTGTTTCTCGACGAAATCGGCGATTTGCCGCTGTCTACCCAGGTCAAGCTGTTGCGGGTGTTGCAGGAACGGGAAATCGTGCGTGTCGGCTCGCGCAAGCCGGTTCCCATTGATGTACGGCTGATCGCCGCCACCAATGTAGACCTGGAGGATGCGGTGAAAGCCGGCCGCTTCCGCGAGGACCTGTTCTACCGTATCAATGTGGTGCCTGTCCCGCTGGCGCCGTTGCGCAAGCGCCCGGGCGACATCCTGCCATTAGCTAAGTATTTCATTGCGACCTACCGCAACCGCTTGCACACCCAGGAGCCGGAGTTGCCAGAGGAAACCGTGCGCCTGCTGCATGAATACCCCTGGCCCGGCAATATCCGGGAGCTGGAAAACGTCATCCACCGCGCCTTGCTGGTGTGCGATGGTAACGTGCTGCGCCCGCGCGACCTCAACCTGCCGTCGCTCAACGTCCAGGGTGGCGAAGTGGCGGCATCCTTTGCCCATACGGCCAGCGTCAACACCTGCTCGCTGGAGAAGGCGTTATCCGAGCTACTGGAATTACAACCAGAGCATTTATATGACTTGGTCAATCGCCAGCTGGTGACTCAGGCTTATCAGGAATGCCGCGAGAATCAGGTGCAAACAGCGCGCGTGCTGGGGATTAGCCGCAATGTCTTGCGCACGCAGCTCAAGCAGTACGGAATCATCCAGTAATTCTCAACACTTCCTCGCTGCTGCATAGCCAGCACACGTGGTTTCACGGATGTTTGGAATCCAGCAGCAATTTGCTGAATTCCGCCTTAACACCCTATTTTTCCTGGGAAAACGCCCGCATTTCGTGGGCATGAATCGTGCTGAACTCTGCTTCGCTTCATCGTGAAACCATCCAGATACCCACCAAGGAAAACTCAATGAAAAAGACCCAGCTTGCCCTCGCCATGACTTTAGCCGCTGCATCCCTGTCAGCCATGGCAGCCGATGCTCCTCCAGCTACGCCTGCCTCCGCCGAAGCACCCAGAACGCCGGTGCCTGCCGCGCGCGGCCCCGCGCTGGAATTGGCAATCGAAGCCGCGCGTGTTGCTATAGACACCTGCGCCGCGGCAGGCGGGCAAAAAATCGGGGCCAGCGTGGTCGATTCCGCGGGCATACTCAAGGTGTTGCTGGCGGCGGATGGAACCTCCCCACGCGGCGTTCTGTCCAGTACCAACAAGGCGGTGACTGCCCTGACGTTCAAGACGGCTACCAGCCAGTTATACGAACAGATCAAGACCGACAAGGAGCTGGCCGACAAGATCGCCGCCAATACCAGCTACAACGCTCGTCCCGGCGGCGTGCTAATTAAAGTGGGGGATGAGGTCATCGGCGCCATCGGGGTTGGCGGGGGACGTACCGATGCCGATTGCGCGCTGGCCGGATTGCAGAAGGTGCAAGGCCGGTTGCAATAAAACACGTTAACGGGCGCCTGAAGAATCGGTCAGGCGCCCGCTTTCATATCGGCTAAGTTGCCTTGCGCATTTTCAGGTACAGACCGTTGCCGGATTGCAGACCGAGATCAAGCGACGCCGTGGGACGCTTGTCTTGCGGATACCAGAATTGCTTGTGGCACTGCTCGCAAACATGGTCGATCACCCCGCCAGCCTTGAGCAGATCCTCGGCATTTTTTGCATCAATCGCCACGACAGCCAGTTGAGCGGCATCGTGAAGCTCATGTGCATGCTGGATGAAATCAGGCCGCTTGGCATCGATTGCCTTCTGGATTTCCTTAGGACCCGATTCGGCTGGCGTGGATGAGGTACTGGCGCCTTCAGCCGCCACTCTGCGCCCATCGATCAGCAACAGATTGCTTGCCTCCAGCAAGGTAATCGCGTGATGCCTGACAGCGGCCCACTCCTCATCCGTTGCAGGTTTTTTATCCTCGACGCCCGCAGCGGTGCTGACACTGGCGACAGAATTCCAGACATCATCCGCATTCGGGTCGATGATGGAATTCATGATCTCCTGAATGGAGGCCGTGGGCTTGAATAGCGACTCTGATTTAGTCGCTTCCGCTTGCTTGGTGCAGGCTGCAACCCCGAAAAGCAAAATCGTTATGACCAGTGCCGTTAATTTATTATGCTGCATTTAGTAGATTCCTCGGTCAATCCGTTGCAAAGCAATAAAACAAGCCGGCACCGCCGGTGCTTATCAGATTCTCCTGCCCGCAGCCCTTGCTGCCATGCGCCGAATTCCACGAGGTATTGCCGCCGCCGGTGCGGTCGAAGTGCCCGACCTGTGCCGAACCTTCCGCCGTGCTGCTGGTGAAGTTCTTGCAACTGTGATCAGCACCATCGGCGTAGGCTGTCCCATCCGTCTGCGAGCCGGTCAGGATGTCGTGCTGGTTGGGCTTGTCGCCGGCGCCCTTGATGGATTCGCCTTTCTCTGTCAAGGCCGTGGTTCGGCTCAGGTTATTACCCAGCCTGGCAGCATCCAGGCTATCCCCATGCAAATCCGCTACGCTCTTGGCGACAGCCGCGCCCTTGACGTTGTACCACGGGCCTTGGCCAATGCGGTCACGCGCGTTCACCGCCGGCTGGCCATCCACGGCTTGGGTGCTCAGGTAAGCGTGCCAGGTTTTGCCGCCGGCGCCCACCGCTGTTGCCAGCTTCTGGCAATGCGCGTCGGCTCCGGTCAGGCCGCCGAGATCGGCGCCTTGGCCTATGCCTTCGCTGGTGACGAAGAAGCTCAGCGGCTTGGGGACCTCCTTGGGTTTGTTATCCGGTGCTGGCGCAGGAGGATCGGCAGCAAAGGCGAGAGAAGTGCTGAACAGGGTCGCACATAAGACTAAAAACTTGCTATTCATTCGGATTTCCTTGTTTAAAAGTGTTTTAAAAATCAATGGCCGCGATCAGGTATACCCAATCGCGCGCCCGGCAAAGCCGACACCGAACCACAGCATCAGCGAAAGAGCCGCGGTCACGCTTGCCAGAATGCGGTGGGGGATTCGGTCACAGCCACTTGTTGCATTGGTTAATCTCCCTGATGTTACGGATGTTATGAATTTCAAACAGATGACATTGGGCAACAACCGTGCCAGGACATAATAAAACTGCCATATTGCATCGGCACAATGCCTGCAAATCCAGGCACAACGCGGCATCTGCCAGTTTTCACCAAGCCATTGTTTTGCTTTCCAGCCGGCGCAAGGTTGACGGCGAACTGCTTTAAAACAAGCAGTCTGGCGAGCAGCCCTGTTTTCACAGCAACACGCAGCTTGAATGCGGCAATGAGTGGTTCCGCGAACAGATGCTACTTTGCCAACAGCCGTGCTGCAACAATGCTGCTTGCGCAACAAGGCTGACGCCGCGATTCCAATGGCCAGGTTGCCAAATCAGCCATGCAACATCCCATGGACGCCCGCAACCAACTGATAACAAGCAAGATATTCAAGGCATGGGTGATCCCACGTCTGCGGGCTGGTGGTGGCACGGGACGTGCGTATGCCTTCCCCGGATATGGTCGGATGACCTGACTCATGAAATAACAGCCCGCTTCGACGTAACGGGCGCAAACCAAGCCAGATGGAAGTGAAGATGTCAGTCAAGATTCAAGTATGGGATTTGCCGCTACGGTTGTTTCACTGGCTGTTGGTAGTGGCGGTGTTGGCGGGGTATATCAGCGGCGAACTGGGCGGGGCGCTGACCGACTGGCATGGGCGTATCGGCGCGGCGGTGCTGGGCTTGCTGGTGTTCCGCCTGACATGGGGCTTGGTCGGCAGCGCCCACGCGCGCTTCCATAATTTCTTCCCGACCCCAGCCCGGCTGGCGGCCTATGTCAATGGCAGCTGGCAGGGGCACGGCCATAACCCGCTGGGTGCCTTGTCGGTCATCGCGCTGCTGGGCGTGCTGGCGTTGCTGGTCGCCACCGGCCTGTTCGCCAACGACGACATCGCCTTCCAGGGCCCGCTGTATGGCCTGGTCGATAAATCCGTGAGCGACCGACTGAGCGGCCTGCACCATCTGGCGTTCAATCTGCTGCTGGCGCTGGCCGGCCTGCATGTCGCGGCCATCGCTTTTTATTGGCGGGTTAAACAGACCAATCTGGTCATCCCCATGATTACCGGGGAGAAAACCGTCCCCAAGCCGCAGGAACTGCCGGTTGAGGGGATCAGCCCCTGGCGCTTCGTCATCGCGCTGGCGCTTGCCCTGCTGGTGGTCTGGGCAATTTTCGGTGGGGCCTTGCCGCAACATCTGGCAGCCGCCACACCCGCGGCATCCACCGCCACCTGGTAGACCCTAAAAACTTTTCTTAAAAACCTTCAAAGGAGTTACACCATGAAAACCAAATTCGCCCTGGCATTGCTGCTGGCTGCCACGACCACCGCCGCCCTGGCCGGCCCGATCGAGGACCAGATCAAGGCGCGCCAATCCGCCTATTCCGTCATGGGCTGGAACGCAGCCAGGATCAAGGCGCAGGTGGTCGACCATCCCGATACCTTCAACAAAGAGCAAGTCATCGCCGCCGCCAACGTGATCGCCGCCATCGCCAATTCCGGCCTGGGGTCGCTGTATGGGCCGGGCACCGACAAGGGCACCGGCTGGAAGGAAACCCGCCTCAAGCCGGAGTTCTTCGACAAGCCGGATGAAGCCAAAAAACTGGCCACCGACTTCAACCGTGAAGCCAACGAATTCGCCAAGGTGGCGGCAACCGGCGACATCAGCGAGATCAAGGCCAAGTTCGGCAAGCTGGGCGAGTCCTGCAAAGCCTGCCACGACAGCTTCCGCATCCGCGATCAGCATTGATCGGCCGGCGGCGCACATCAGTTCCGATGAATCAAACGAGACGGACGCATGCAAAAAGCTAAAGTTGTACCCGGATTACTGATCTTCCTGATTCTGGCGAGCGGCAGCGGCTGGTGGTACTGGAACCACGCCAAAGCCGCCAGCCCGATCAATGCCGAGAACCCGGCCAATGCCGAACATGCGCGCAAAGCGGATGGCGGCGGCAAGCACGGTAACCGCGCCGAGGGCAACCGGCCGGTGGCGGTGTTGACGGCGCCCGTCAGGAAAGGCGACATCCGCGTGGTGCAGACGGCGGTGGGCACGGTGGTGTCTCCCGCCGTGGTCACGGTGCGCAGCCGGGTCAACGGCCAGCTGGTGCGGGTACTGTACAAGGAAGGTCAATCGGTACAAGTCGGCGAGCTGCTGGCCGAGATCGACCCGCGCCCGTTCCAGGCGCAGTTGGCCCAGGTACAAGGGCAGGCCTTGCATAACCAGGCCTTGCTGCTCAACAGCAAGCTCGACCTGGAACGCTACAAGACCTTACAGGCACAGGATTCGATCGCCTCCCAACAAGTGGATGCCCAGGCCTCGCTGGTGCAGCAGTACCAAGGCACGGTGCAATCCGATCAGGGGCTGGTGGACAATGCCAAGCTGCAACTCAGCTTCACCCGTATCACCGCGCCGATCAGCGGGCGCATCGGCCTGCGCCAGGTGGACGTCGGCAACAACATCACCACCACCGACGCCCTGGCCGTGATCAACGCGGTTGACCCCATCCAGGTGTTGTTCACACTGCCGGAAGACCGCGTGGCGGCGCTGGTGAAACGCTTGCAGGAAGCGCGCAAGTCCGGCCACGGCCTACCGGTGGAAGCGTGGGATCGCGGCAATGCCAACCTGCTGGCCAAGGGCACCCTGCAAAGCCTGGACAACCAGATCGACCCCACCTCCGGCACCATCAAGCTCAAGGCGCAGTTCGCCAACGGCGACGGCCTGCTGTTCCCCAACCAGTTCGTCAATGTGCGGCTGCTGAGCGATACCCTGCATGACGTGGTGATGGCGCCCGCCGCCGCCATCCAGCACGGCAGTGCCGGCACTTTCGTTTACCTGCTGGCGCAGGATGGCAAGGACAGCAAGGTCGCGGTACGCCCGGTCACGGTGGGAACCGCCGATGGCGACAGCGTGGCGGTGGAGCAAGGGCTTGCCGCCGGCGACGTGGTGGTGGTCAGCGGCATCGACAAACTGCGCGATGGCGCCAAAGTGGCGGTGTCCGAGGGCGAAGGCAAAGGCAGGCGCGATGGCGGTTCAGGCAGCGGAGCTAAGAAGCACCGCAACAAGCCCGACGCCCCGGCCAACAGCTAGATCGCTCCTGCTCCCGATGAATCCCTCGCGCATTTTTATCCTGCGGCCGATTGCGACCGCGCTGCTGATGATCGCCATCCTGCTGTCCGGGGCGCTGGCTTACCACTTGCTGCCGAAAGCCGCGCTGCCGCAGGTGGACTACCCGGTGATCCAGGTGGTCACGTTGTATCCCGGCGCCAGCGCGGAAGTCATGGCCATGACCGTGACCGCGCCGCTGGAGCGGCAGCTAGGCTCCATGTCCGGCCTCACCCATATGTCGTCCAGCAGTTCCGGCGGCGCCTCGGTCATCACCTTGCAGTTCTCGCTCAAGGTCAGCCTGGACGTGGCGGAGCAGTCGGTGCAAGCGGCGATCAACGCCGCCAGCGGCTTTTTGCCGCGCGACCTGCCCAACCCGCCGATTTATAACAAGGTCAATCCAGCCGACGCGCCCATCCTCACCCTGGCGGTCAGTTCGGGCACCCTGCCGCTGCCGCGTTTGCGCGACTTGGTGGATACCCGGCTGGCGCAGAAACTGTCGCAGGTGTCCGGCGTCGGGCTGGTCAGCGTCGGCGGCGGCCAGCGCCCGGCGGTGCGCATCCGCGCCAACCCGGAAGCTCTGGCGGCATACGGCCTGGGCTTCGACCGTATCCGCAGCGCCATCGGCGGCGCCAATTCCAACCAGGCCAAGGGCAACATCGACGGCCCCAGCCTGGCCTATGAACTGGAAGCCAACAGCCAGTTGAAGTCGGCGCGCGAATACCGCGAGATGATTATCGCCAACACCAACAACGTGCCGGTGCGGCTGGGCGACGTGGCGGAAGTCAGCGAAGCCGAGGAGGACGCCTACCTCGCCGCCTGGGCCAACCAGCGCAAGGCCATCCTGGTCAACATCCAGCGCCAGCCGGGCGCCAACGTCATCCAGGTGGTGGATCGCATCCGCGAATTGTTGCCGCAGTTGCAGTCGGCGATGCCGGCCGACATCGAAATCACCGCGCTGACCGACCGCACCAGCACCATCCGCAGCTCGGTGCAGGACGTGCAGTTCGAACTGATGCTGGCGGTGGCGCTGGTGGTGATGGTGATTTTCCTGTTCTTGCGCACCGCTTCCGCCACCCTGATCCCCAGCCTGGCGGTGCCGCTATCGCTGGTCGGCACCTTCGGCGTGATGTATCTGGCCGGCTTCAGCATCAACAACCTGACACTGATGGCGCTGACTATCGCGACGGGGTTCGTGGTGGACGATGCCATCGTCATGATCGAGAACATCGCGCGCCACATCGAGGACGGAGAAACGCCGCTGGAAGCCGCGCTCAAAGGCTCCAAACAAATCGGCTTCACCATCATCTCGCTGACCTTTTCCCTGATCGCGGTGCTGATCCCGTTGCTGTTCATGGGCGATGTGGTAGGCCGTTTGTTCCGCGAATTTGCCATCACCCTGGCGATCGCCATCCTGATTTCGGCGGTGGTGTCGCTCACCCTCACCCCCATGCTGTGCGCCCGGCTGCTCAAGCCACAGCATGGCTCGCACCTGGATTCCGCTGAGGGCGCTTTACTCACCGGCGTCATCCGGCGCTACGGCGTGCTGCTGCAATGGGTGCTGAAATACCGCGCGATCACCTTGCTGGTAGCCGCGCTGACGCTGGTGCTGACCATCGTCCTCGCCATCGCCGTGCCCAAGGGATTTTTCCCGCTGCAGGATACCGGCGTGATCCAGGCCATCAGCGAAGCGCCGCCATCGGCCTCGTTCGCCGTGGTGTCGGAACGCCAGCAGGCGCTGGCCGCCGTCATCCTGCAAGACCCGGCGGTGGAAAGCCTGTCGTCCATCGTCGGCATCGACGGCATCAACACCACTCTCAATAGCGGCCGCATGCTGATCAACCTCAAACCGTGGGGGCAACGCCGCGAAAGCGCCAGTCAGGTGATCCAGCGTCTGCAACCGGCCGTCAACGAAGTCTCCGGCATCAGCCTGCACATGCAGCCGGTGCAGGATTTGACGCTGGACAACCGGGTCAGCCGCACCCAGTTCCAATATCTGGTCGCCAGCACCGACATCGCAGCCCTGAATCAGGCGCTGCCCAAGCTGGTGCAACACCTGCAAAGCCTGCCGCAGTTGACGGATGTCGCCGCCAACCAGCAGAACGGCGGACTGCGCGCCTCGGTGGTGGTGGACCGCGACAACGCCGCGCGGCTGGGGGTCAGCCTGGCGGCGGTGGACGACGCCTTGTACAGCGCTTTCGGCCAGCGCATCGTATCCACCATCTTCACCCAGAACAACCAGTACCGCGTGGTGCTGGAAGCCCAGCCCAAGCCGCAGGCCGGCCTGGCGGCGCTGGAAGCGATTTACGTCACCGCGGCCAGCGGCAAGCAGGTGCCGCTGGCCAGCATCGCCCACATCAGCGAAACCTCCGGGCCGCTGCTGGTCAGCCGCGAGGATCAACTGCCGTCGGCAACGATTTCATTCAACGTCGCCGACGGTTACGCGCTGGGCGACGCGGTGGCGGCGATAGAAACGGCCAAGCAAGCGCTGCAACTGCCGGCCAGCATCATGACCCATTTCCAGGGCGCGGCGCTGGCCTTCCGCGCCGCGCTGGCCAACGAGCTGTTCCTGATCCTGGCGGCGCTGGCCACCATGTACATCGTGCTGGGCGTGCTCTACGAGAGCTATATCCACCCGCTCACCATCCTCTCCACCCTGCCGTCCGCCGGCGTCGGCGCGCTGCTGGCGCTGATGCTGACCGGTACCGACCTCAGCGTGATCGCCATCATCGGCATCATCCTGCTGATCGGCATCGTGCAGAAAAACGCCATCATGATGATCGACTTCGCGCTGGAGGCCGAACGGGTACAGGGCAAGTCGCCGCAGGATGCGATCTACCAGGCCTGTTTGCTGCGCTTCCGGCCCATTCTGATGACCACGCTGGCGGCGCTATTGAGCGCGCTGCCGCTGGTGTTCGGCGACGGCCCCGGCTCCGAGCTGCGCCAGCCGCTGGGCATCGCCATGGTCGGCGGTCTGCTGCTGAGCCAGTTGCTGACGCTATTCACCACGCCGGTGATTTACCTCGCCTTCGATAGCCTGGGACGCCGCATCGGCCGCTGGCGCGCGCCACGGGCAGCGGCCTTGAAACCGGAATGAACTGGTCCGCCATCTTCATCCGCCGCCCGGTCGCCACCACGCTGCTGACGCTGGCGATTGCCCTGCCGGGCCTGGTGGCGTTCAATCTGCTGCCGATGTCGGCGCTGCCGCAGATCGACATGCCGACCATCGAAGTGCGCGCCAACCTGCCGGGCGCCAGCCCGGAAACCATGGCCTCCGCCGTGGCCACGCCGCTGGAACGCACGTTGGGCACCATTGCCGGCATCACCGAAATGACCTCCAACAGCACCAAGGGCGCCACCCGCGTCACCATGCAATTCGACCTCGATCGCGATCCCGATGGCGCCGCGCGCGATGTGCTATCCGGCATCAACGCTGCCAAGGCGCTGTTGCCCGGCGGCTTGCCGGCCAACCCGACCTATCGCAAGAGCAACACTGCCGGCGGGCCTATCATGGTGATCGCCCTCACTTCCACCACGCAAACCCAGGAACAGCTGTATGACCTGGCGTTTACCGTGCTCGGCCAGCGCATCTCGCAGGTCAACGGCGTCGGCCTGGTGCTGGTCAACGGCAGCGCCCTGCGCTCGGTGCGCGTGGAAGCCAACCCCAACGCGCTCGACCAATACGGCATCGCGCTGGAACAGGTGAACGAAGCGCTGGCCGCCGCCAACGCCAACGCGCCCAAGGGCTTTGTGCAGGACGGCAGCCGCCGCTGGCAGATCGACGTCAACGACCAGGGGCGCCAGGCCAGGGATTTCGAGGATCTCATCGTCGCCTGGCACAACGGCGCCCCGGTGCGCCTCAAGGACGTCGCTACGATCAAGGATTCGGTGCAGGAAGTGCGCAACGCCGGCTCCGCCAACGGCCAGCCGGCGGTGATCCTAAACATCTATAACCAGCCCGGCGCCAATGTGGTCGAGGCGGTAGATGCGGTGCAGGAACTGCTGCCGCGCCTGCAATCGCTGATCCCGGCCAACGTCCAAGTGGATGCCATCCTCGACCGCAGCACCACGGTGCGCAAATCGCTGCACGAAGTCGAGCAGACGCTGCTGATATCGATCGGGCTGGTGGTGCTGGTGACCTTTGCCTTCCTGCGCAGCGGCCGCGCCACCCTGATCCCGATCATCGCCATCCCGGTGTCGCTGCTCGGCACGCTGGCGCTGATCTACCTGTGCGGCTTCAGCCTCAACAACCTGTCGCTGATGGCGCTGATTATCTCCACCGGTTTCGTGGTGGACGACGCCATCGTGGTGGTGGAAAACATCACGCGCCACATCGAGCAGGGCATGAAGCCGCTACAAGCCGCCGTGCAGGGGGTGCGCGAGGTTTCCTTCACGGTGATCGCCATGAGCTTGTCGCTGGTGGCGGTGTTCATCCCGCTGCTGCTGATGGGCGGCGTGGTCGGGCGCATTTTCCGAGAGTTTTCGGTGACGCTGGCGCTAGCGGTGGGCATCTCGCTGCTGGTGTCGCTCACCGCCACGCCCATGATGTGCTCGCGTTTGTTGCGCCCGCAAACCACAAACAAGCCGCACGGCTTGCTGGACTGGCTGGGCGAGGCCTTCACCTTGCCGTTCCGCGGCTACCAGCGTTCGCTGGGCTGGGTGCTGCGCCACGGCGTGCTGATGTTGCTGCTGCTGGCGGCCACCATTGCGCTCAATGTTTATCTTTATTCCATCGTGCCCAAGGGCTTTTTCCCGCAGCAGGATACCGGCCGCTTGCAGGGCGCCTTCCAGGGCGACCAGAGCATCTCGTTCCAGGCCATGCGGCAGAAAATCGACCAGCTCACCAAAATCATCGGCAAGGACCCGGACATCGCCGCCTATTTCGAGTATTCCGGCGGGGCGGGCGGTGGCCAGTCCAATACCGGCACCTTGTTCGCCCGGCTCAAGCCGCGTGCCGAACGCGACGCCTCGGCGCAGGACATCGTGGCGCGCCTGCGGCCCAAACTGAACAAGGTTCCCGGCGCCACGCTGCGGCTGACACCGCAGCAGGAACTCAACATCGGCGCCCGTACTGGCGGCGCGCAGTTCCAGTACACCGTGCTGGCGAGCGACCTGGAGGATTTGCGCGCCTTCGCGCCGCGTTTGCAAGCGGCGCTGACCAAGTTGCCGGAACTCACCGACGTCAGCAGCGACGCCCAGGACAAAGGCTTGCAAACCACGCTGGTCATCGACCGCGACGCCGCATCACGCCTGGGGGTGACGCAGCGGCAGATCGACGCCACCCTCAACGACGCCTTTGGCCAGCGCCTGGTTTCCACCATCTACGAACCGCTCAACCAGTATTACGTGGTGCTCACCCTGGCGCCGCAGTTCGCGCAGGGGCCGGAGGCGCTGGATCACATCAACCTGCCCACCAGCGGCAACGCCAAAATCCCGCTGTCCGCCATCAGCCACTGGCAAACCGTCAACGCCCCGCTGGCGGTGAACCACCAGGACCAATTTCCCGCCGCCACCATCTCCTTCAACCTAGCGCCCGGAGTCGCGCTCGACCAGGCCACCCAGGCCATAGAAGCCGCCTACGCCAAGCTCAACCCGCCGGATTCCATGCATGCCGCCTTCGCCGGCAGCGCCAAAGCCTTCCGCGACTCGCTCAGCAGCCAGCCCTGGCTGTTGCTGACCGCCTTGCTGTCGGTGTACATCGTGCTCGGCATCCTGTACGAGAGCACCATCCATCCGCTCACCATCATTTCCACCCTGCCGTCGGCCGGCATTGGCGCGCTGCTGGCGCTGATACTGTTCGACAGCGAGCTGTCCATCATCGCCATGATCGGCGTCATCCTGCTGATCGGCATCGTCATGAAAAACGCCATCATGATGATAGACGCCGCGCTGCTGATCGAACGCGAACAGGGCGTCAGCCCCGAGCAGGCCATTTACCAAGCCTGTTTGCAGCGCTTCCGCCCCATCCTGATGACCACGCTGGCCGCCATGCTGGGCGCCTTGCCGTTGGCGCTGGGCGTCGGCGATGGTGCCGAGGTGCGCCGGCCACTGGGCATTTCCATCGTCGGCGGGCTGCTGTTCAGCCAAGTGCTGACGCTCTACACCACGCCGGTGGTTTACCTCTATCTCGACCGTTTACGGCTGTGGGGCACCCGCCTATGGCGCGGCAAGAAAGCCCTGCCCCAGCCCATCGCACCATGAAAGGCATGACCATGAAACACCGCTCCCGCCTCAGCCTGCTCGTTGCCGCCGCGCTGCTCGGCGCTTGCGCCGTAGGGCCGGATTACCAGCGCCCCGCCGTGCAGGTGCCCGCCAGTTACAAGGAAAGTTTTGCCGGATGGAAAACGGCCGAACCACGCGACCACCTGCCCGGCGAAGCGTGGTGGAAAAGCTACGGCGACGCGCGGCTGGATGAATTGCAGGCGCAGGCGGCCAGCGCCAACCAGAACATCCAGCTGGCCGAGGCGCATTACCGCCAGGCGCAGGCGCTCTCGGCCTCAGCCCGTTCCGCGCTCTACCCAAGCCTGTCGGCCGACGCCGCCGCACTGCGCAGCAAGCGCAGCAGCAACGGCAACAACTCCGGCCTCAAAAATAGCCAAGGGGTCGGCAACAACTACAGCGCCTTGCTCACCGCCGGCTGGGAAGTGGATTTGTGGGGCCGGGTCAAGCGCAGCGTGGAAGCCGGCGATGCCGGCATGACTGCCAGCGCCGCCGATCTCGCCGCCGCCAGGCTGTCGGTGCAGGCCATCCTGGCCGAGGATTATTTCCAGCTGCGCATCTTCGACACTCAGCAAAAGCTGTTCAACGACACCGTCGCCACCTATGAGCGCTCCCTGACGCTGACCAAAAACCGCTACGCGGTCGGCTTGGCGACGCGCTCCGACGTGGCGCAGGCCGAAGCCCAGTTGCGGGCGACGCGCGCCTTGGCCATCGACAACAGCGTGCAGCGCACCCAGTTGGAACACGCCATCGCCGTGCTGCTCGGCAAGGCCCCAGCCGAGTTCGAGCTGGCTGTTGCGCCGTTCGAGGACATCAAGCGGGTGGCGCTGCCGGACATTCCCGCCAGCCTGCCTTCCGAGCTGCTGGAACGCCGGCCCGACATCGCCGCCGCGGAACGCCGTGCCGCAGCGGCCAATGCCGAGATCGGCGTCGCCAAGGCTGCGCTGTTCCCCACCATCACGCTATCCGCTACCGGCGGCTACCAGAGCACCAGCCTGGGCGACCTCGTCACCGTACCCAGCCGCATCTGGTCGCTGGGGCCGCTGCTGGCGGCATCGCTGTTCGATGGCGGCTTGCGGCAGGCGCAGACCAACGCGGCGATTGCGGTATATGACGCCAACGTCGCCAGCTACAAGCAAACCGTGCTGAACGGCTTCCAGGAAGTGGAAGACAATCTGGCTGCCCTCCGCCTACTAGAGCAGGAGGGGGGGGAACTGGATAGCGCGGTACGCTTCGCCCGCGAATCGGTGCAGCAGACCGTCAACCGCTACAAGGCCGGCACCGAGGACTACCTCAGCGTGGTCACAGTGCAAAACACCGCCCTGCTCGACGAACGCGCCGCGGTTGGAGTGCTGGGCCGCCGGCTCACTGCTAGCGTGGGGCTGTTCAAGGCGCTGGGCGGGTCGGCTGAGCTTGCCCCCGAATTCAGGGTACCGAGATAGCTGAGATAATGAGCTTTGGAGGTCTCAGTCTCAGCGAGCAATTGCCCACAGGACATCTACATCGAGGGATTTTATAACCGGAGACACCGCCACTCCACGCTGGGATATGTCAGTCCAGCAGAATATTTGCAGCTTGGGGTAGCCTCAGAAGGCCATACGCTTGATTAACGGCTTGATCGATCCGGCTTAGGATAGGCTTGTTGATTAACTGATAGTCAATAAAATCATTATCTCTGGCATAAACAGCCGTTGGCACCGTCACTACGCCAAAGAAAGTCATCAGTGGTCGCAATTGATGCTCTAGAACCAACGCATGCTGATCGCTTCCTCCTGTCGCTACAAGAATAGCAATTTTTCCTTCCAGTTTTGCAGGGTCGAGCAGATCAAAAAAATGCTTTAGCAACCCAGTATAAGAACCCTTGTATACCGGCGTACCAATAACAATCAGGTCAGCGTCCGCCAATATCTCGTGGGCTTCTGCAACCTCCTTTGGTAACTGTTCATAACTACGGGTGTTGCCTAGGTCTTTTATGTCGGCAACATTTATCAAATTAACCTTGCTATGAGAGCTATTGGACACTTTGCCGAGTATTACTTCCACTAACGCAAGCGTTCGGGATAAATGAGACAAACTACCACTTACACCTACAATTTTCGTCATAAATTTTCCTTGTATATATACTGTATAGTCACTCCCGGCCGGGAAAATAAGCAATTCTTAGAGGTGCTCATAAACAAAATGTACGGAAATTTCATGGGCTCCCTTATATATATCCGATCGTACGGCCAGCCACAGCAACTCCAAACCACAACAGCAATCCGGCAACGGCCACAAACCTTACCCCTAGCGGATGCCGGGATTCAGACGACATCACCCAACGAAAAACAGTAAATTGAAAGACTATCGCAAAAAGGAGAACAAGCATTTTGGCCCAGAAAGCTTCATTGGGATAATAATGCACCGGACCTGAAAGAAAGATGATGACCCCACTAAATACAGCAGCCCCAAGGCCGAGTCTAATTAGCGGTGAAGTGGATGCACCTATAAGCGCAATTGATTGGCGTTTAAGGCCGATCCCAAGCAACCTTAGGTTCACAAGAGCAACGGCCGCAAGCAACAACAAAAATCCTACGATATGCAGCAATTGAAGTACAGCCCCAACCAGATGATCGGCTTTACCCAGAGCATGACCAAACGATGTGCCCTGAATCCATTTTAAAATCTCGAGCGTCGTCATAAAGTTAACCTGTAAATTTAATTGAAAAATTAAAGACGAACAGAAAATCAGCCAAGATAAGGAATGAGTCGTCCGGTAATTACAACTCCGACCCACAAAACCAAAGATGACCAACCCGCGAATTTGACTCCCTTGGGAAGTTCCAAAAGATGACCCCATTCGTCAGCCTTGCGTCCCAACTTGAGTTCAAACCATATCGCATTTATTCCGGCCAACAAGATGAGGAGGATTTTCAGCGGAAAAACAGGATTCTCAAGCACTTTGACCGACTCCGCAGTGAACAGCAGAATTCCCGTAAAAAATGTAAACGCAAAACCTATTAATAACCATGGTCTTAGCTGCATCAGGATATCAACCGCCGGCTCATTTTGAAGAAATTTGCCTACAAGACGTAGGTCTGTCAGCAGAATTAATCCAACGGAAAATGTCAGGCCAAGCAGATGCAATCCCTCGACGATGGGGAAAACATACAATGACTCGCGAAATTCAGTACTGAACTGGGTATCGTAAAGTAGTTGAGAATACTCAATGAGAATCGACATAATTTCATCCACCTAAAAAATAATATTTATGAAGCTTTAGTGAAATGCTCGAGTAAGACACAGACCAACCCGAACCAACAACACATCTCGTCCAACCACATAACCAGCAAAATTCAAGCCAATATCTAGCGAAACTGAATAAATACAACCGAATTCAAAATTGCCAACTAACCAATTGTTTTATATTGGTTATAATCACACGCCTCGGTCACCAACCTAGTCGCATAATCACGAACTCCTAAATGGATGTTCGAGAATCAGCAGTTTTGGCAATCTTCGCTGCTTACTACTCAACAGCAAAGATGACAAATCTGTCGAAGCGAATTACTCCGATTCTGCTTAATGTAAGGTCGCCGTACAGTCCCGGCCCAGCTTTGCGTCAGTCTCATAGAAACGTAGCGCGGTATCATTGCTGCAACCATGCCGTACCCTCAGGTAATTGAATGCCTGATTCTGCCAGCGGCTTTAAATGTCTCTGCATACCATGGCACCCATATTGATGCGTTCGTCCGCACCAGCGTAATGGGTAAGAAGCCGCGCCTTGATCGGAACGGCAACCAAACCGAGTCTTCTCAGATAACTGACTTATCATGCAGACATAACTGCGAGTCCAGCATTATGTCCATCCACAGCTTCAAATCTCTCGCCATTCAGCAAATTCAAAACTTCTGCCTCATATTTCACAAGCTCCGGGCTACGGCGTTCACGTTGACGCGGAGTTCTGACCCTGACCTCGCCACTGAACCTACCTGGAAAGCTGGAAAGAGCTATTACCCTATCACTTAAATAGACAGCCTCAGTAATATCGTGCGTCACCAGCAGCATCGTAGTGCTATGGTTTTTCGCAATAGATAGCAGCAAGTCCTGCAAGCGCATCCGAGTAAAGGCATCTACGGCACTGAAAGGCTCATCAAGCAGTAGCAGTGAGGGTTGGGTAAAGAGACCGCGCGCTATTGCAACCCTTTGCGCCATTCCGCCTGAAAGTTGCTTTGGGTACGCATCGGTATAGTCGTGCAACCCGACTTCGTCTAGCAGTTCCTTAACATGCGGATGCCGCTTACCCTTGCGACCAAGTTCAAAACCCACATTTTCGGCAACAGTTAGCCATGGTAAAAGCCTTGGTTCCTGAAAAATAAATCCCACCTCACGCGAATGAAGCTGTGGACTGTTTCCCAGAACATCCACCTGCCCCTGATAATCCTTTTCCAATCCTGCAATGATGCGTAGTAAAGTACTTTTGCCACACCCACTAGGCCCTACTAAACTCACGATCTCGCCAAAATGCACCTGAAACGAAACGTCCTCAATCACCCGTTTTTGAAGAAATTTCTTTTCTGAAATTGAAACATCGACCATGGGCGCGTTCATGACTCATGTCTCGCATCCTGAATATCCCTCGTCCTGTATACATCTCGCCAAGAGAGGAAATGATGTTCCAGCCAACTCAACACGCCATCACTTAACTTGCCAAGAATCGCGAGAACGACAATCGATACAATAACTAAATCAGCCCGCCCAGTTTCACGACCATCGGTCAGCAGATACCCCAAGCCCTTGGTTGCCGCGATAAGCTCAGCAGCAACGAGGAACATCCAAGCTAGCGACAAACCTGAGCGTAGTCCCACAAACAAATTTGGAAGGGCTGCAGGAAGAAAAATACGCGACACTAGTGCCCATCCATGCAATCCATAAACACCCCCCAGCTCGACCAACTTTCTGTCCACATTGTGGATCCCGGAGACTAGGTTAAGATAAACTGGAAAGAAGGCCCCTATGGAAATCAGAATGATTTTCGGTACTTCATCAATGCCAAACCATAGCAACAGCAAGGGAACCCAAGCCAATGATGGTATTGCACGCAACGCCTGAAAAGTTGGTTCTATGATTTGCTCTGCACGATGTGATAAGCCCACGACAGATCCGATCACAACAGCCAGACTTGCGCCGATTGAAAAACCGATCAGGACTCTCAGACTGCTGACTGCCACGTGCTGAAAAATTACGCCATCAAGGAGCAGTTCATGCAAGGTGCTGACAAGAGTCGTTGGTGGCGGCAACACATTGGGAGCGACGACCCCCGCCGCAACCACCCCTTGCCACACAATTAAAAGCAGCAATGGGAATAGCGCCCCCTGACCATGTCGCAATAATTCATTCCAACCGAAACAGCTAGTGAACATGGTGGTAATGCGGACACTTCTTATCGACCTAGTTTGAGAATTAGTTGCCATAGGATTAACGTATTACTTCTTTGGCAAAGCTCGGGTCAATCAAAGCGTCTATTGCCTGATCGATATCGGTCCCCTTTTTGACGAGACCTTCATCGGCCAATATCGGTGCTGCCAGCTTTAACGCCTTGATATGTTCCACACCAGGAATCGAAGTAGAAAAGTCATTTCGACTCAACTGCAACTTGGCAACTGGCAATGAAAGTTTCGCCTCTTCAGAAAGCAACTTCGCGGCGGCGTCAGGATTTGCAATAATCCAATTACGTGCCTTTTCGTAAGCTTTAATAACCTTTTTGACATATTCCGGATGGTTCAGGGCAAACGCATCTGTCGTATTTAGAAAGCCATAGGTATTAAAATTGACATTCCGGTAAATCAATCTTGAGCCATTATCGATTTCGCTTCCGGCCATCAAAGGATCCAGACCGGACCATGCATCCACTCGCCCCTGCTCCAGAGCGGCACGTCCATCCGCATGTTGCAAGCTGACGTGTTCAATGTCAGCCTTGCTCAAGCCCTCTTGATGAAGACTTCTCAGAAGAAACAAATAGGCATCCGTTCCCTTGGTCGCAGCGACTTTTTTGCCCTTAAGGTCTTTAACTGACTTTATTGGCGAGTTTTTAGGCACAACCAGTGCCACCCATTCCGGTCTGGAATAGACATAAATGCCTTTAATCGGATTACCATTGGCGCGGCTGAGTACTGAAGCAAGCCCCGCTGTAGAAGCGAAATCCACGCTACCGCTATTTAGATATTCAAGGGCCCGATTACTTCCTGCACTCAGTACCCATTTAACCGGTATCCCGTCCGCCTTGAACTCTTCCTCCACCCATCCGAAGTGTTTAAGAACAAGGCTAGGAGGTGAATAGTAGGCAAAATCCAGACGTATTTCCTTGGGCTTGTCCACCGCCTGCACATTAGACGAGAAAGCGATCAGCAAGGCAGATATCCAGGCCATCACGGGAAAACCACTTTTAAACTTTGAGCAAAAATAATTGTTCATTTGGCGACCCAGATTGAGAAGATAAAAACACTCCGCAATCGCTAAGAATAAAAAGATGGTGTGGGAAATTTACCGATCAGGTACCAAGCACCCAGTTCCTGTAGTTTGTAGTCCAGAGGGTCATGCAGAGAATGCGTTCTCGCATTCCGCCAGAACCGGTCAAAACCAAACTTTGCCGCTGTCGCCCTAGCACCCAGCACTTCAAATACGCGGCTGCTGACATTCAGGACAGCCCTAGCACTGGCCACCTTGGCAGTTGCCACGGAAATAGCTACGTCTCCACGGATGATTTCATCGACCGCATTTCCCAAGTTGAATGTCGCTTGAAATTTCTGCTGGGCCAAGTCTGTGAGAGCTCTGGCGCCGGCCACCTCGACCCAGTACTCACCGAAGTTCCTCAGCACATACGGATCTTCACTCGCAAACTCGGCTTTTGATGCCCACCATGGCTGCACAAACTCATTTACGTAATTGCTGGATTGAGCAAGGACCCCCTCGGCAATACCAAGATAAATATTGGTAAGAATCAACTGGCCAAGTGGCGCTCGCAATGAGGAGAACGGCGACCCAAGCGGACCCGGTTCCCGCAAAATTTCAGAATCGGCAAGCGCCACATGATCAAATGAGACACTCCCACTGTCTGTCTGCCTTTGCCCAATATTGTCCCAATCGTCATGAACTGTAATCCCTTTTCGCCTAGTGGGGATAGCCGCTACAGCCAGCCCACTGACGCCAGCCTTCAAAGCCGACACGATCAGCATGTCAGAATCATTGGCGCCAGAACAAAAACTCTTGGATCCGTTGATAAAAAATTCGCCGGCCCTCTCCCCAGCCTCGATTTCTGTTCGTTTATCAAGTGGATTCAACGCATTGGCCCAGAACCATCCCTGTTGCACGGTTTGCTCAAGCAAAGGTTCCCACTGTGTCCTCGGTGAGAATAATTGCAAGGTTGCAAGTTGAAAATGGTGGAATGCAAAAAGATGTGCAAGCGAACTATCAACTGAGGCAATCTGCCTCGAAATGTTGAGAACTTCGTTCAGGTCGCTTCCGGCACCGCCAAGTTGCTCAGGAATGGTCAGCAACAGCAAGCCACTTTTGCGTATAAGGTCACGCTCACGCTTGGCTGTCCCGCCGTTCTTGTCTCTTTGAACTGCGGTCGCGGAAAAGTCGTTGAGTAACGCCTGAACAACTGCTGGCCTGGTGGATTTGGCAATTCCGTTAGCTACTGTAATGACTCCTTCAGCTTGAGTTGCGCTACTAGCAAGTTCGATATTTTTACTCATCACAATTCCTATGTTTGAAGATTCAGAACACGTTCTGCATTCTTGTACAGCAGCAGTTCAAGTACCTCGTCGCGCCATCCCAAAGCCAGAAAATCATCGACGGTTTGCTTCATGGCTCTGAACGGGTAAGAGGTCGCGAACAGGAACTGATCTCTCATGAAACCATTGGCAGCTTCAACATAGAGGCCACCGCCCGGCAGGAACAAGTACATGTCAGGCACAAGAAAAACATTGGGATGCTTGAAAGCCACGCCAATGATTTCATTGATGTAGGGATAGAATCCGTGGTAACAAATGATATTGAGCTCTGGATAGGCCACAGCCACCTTACCAACCGATACGGGATCGGTAAAATCCAGACTTGGCGACGTCGGACCGGACATCAGAAATACCGGGACCTTAAGCGCGACACAAGCTTCGTAAACAGGGAAAAATACGGAATCATCAGCTTTAAGCGGCGGTTTGCCAAATCCAGGTTCGAGGTTAATACCTACAAAACCCAACTCTTTGACCGCTCGCTCCACCTCCGCAACCGCAGACTTGACCCCGTGCGTCTGAGGATCTACCGAACCGACACCGATCAATTCTTTATACCCGCTGACAACTTCATGGATACGATCATTGGAAATCGTCAGTGCAGGTGTATCACGGCCCACAACGACCGCGGCAGAAATGCCGCTCTCATTGATTTCCTCGACGAAGCCTTCCAGGGTGTGGGAGCGTGTAAAGTGCTCATCATTTTTTGAACCGGTGCGCCGGTTAAGCCAACGCGCACCATCGTATGCTTTGGTACCTGGCGTAGCACCGTAGAAGTCATGTAGAAACGATGGTCGGTTACGTAAGTCGATAATTTTGGACATTGGATTCTGTTTGAATTAGTTAAGTATTTAAAGCGGTGACAGCCGGATATTCCACCTGGGCACGATCAACTCTGCACAACCTTCAGTTGCACGGCATCCTGAATGGCCGCGTCGAAGGGACCGCCAGTAAAATTGAACCCCTGCGAAGACTCGCTTCTCTTTCCGGGCAACAGTGGGAACACGAGCTCAGCGAATCGATAGGCTTCTTCCAGATGGGGATAGCCTGACAGTACGAAACTATCAACGCCAAGGTCCGCATACTCCTTAAGCCGGGTAGCGACAGTTTGTGGGTCACCTACCAAAGACGTTCCCGCACCGCCACGCACCAGGCCGACCCCAGCCCAGAGGTTAGGGCTTATTTCCAATTTGTCCCGCCGCCCGCCGTGCAGGGAGGCCATCCGACTCTGCCCTACCGAATCCATCGTGGCATAGTGCGCTTGAGCCTTAGCAATAGTTTCGTCATCCAACCGGCTAATCAGATCGTCAGCAGCCTGCCAGGCCTCGTCATTGGTTTCACGCACGATGACATGCAACCGAACACCGAATCGAAGTTTGCGGCCAAGCTTTTCAGCCTTGGCGCGCACGTTAGCGATTTTCTCAGCCACCGCTTCTGGAGGCTCGCCCCAAGTCAGATAGGCATCCACGTGCTTGGCGGCAAGTTCATGCGCCGCAGGGGACGAGCCGCCGAAATACACGGGAGGGTATGGGCGCTGATGAGGTGGAAAAAGACTACGCCCACCCTTGATGTTGTAGTACTTGCCTTCATAATCCAGCTTCTCACCTGAGAGCAACGCCTTCCAGACATCAAGAAATTCGCCTGCCGCCTCATAACGTTCGTCATGGCTCAGATGAACGCCATCTGCTGCCAGTTCCGTAGCGTCCCCGCCAGAGACAATGTTGATCCTCAAGCGGCCACCAGATGCACGATCTAGTGTCGAGGCCATCCTTGCTGCAACAGTCGGCAATACGGTATCAGGACGAACAGCCACCAGAAAATTCAATCGACGGGTAACCGGAACAAGCGTCGACGCTGTCACCCATGGATCTTCACATCCAGCGCCCGTGGGAATCAAAATTCCGTCATATCCAAGATTGTCCGCCGCGACCGCAACTTGTCGCAGGTAGTCATTGCTGACAAGGCGCCCGTATTTCGACTTGCCAAGGTAACGGCTGTCCCCCGAACTGGGGAGGAACCAATAAATATCAAGACTCATAACCTCTTCTCCAGATGTGCCACTTCATTATTAAATAACCACCGGCAAAGCCAGTGGTTTATTGGGTGAGCGCCTCAACCCCATGAGCCGCCCAAGGTGGCTGGGTTATTCCTCCCCTTTCAAGGGGAAGAGCGTAGCGAGGGGCATCCAGGAGAGGAATGGGTCAATATGCGGTAAGCATTACTGAATGACCTGTCCCCACCCCCACCCTCGCCTTGAAGGTCTACAAACGAGGTATTGAACGTATGTTCTACCGCCGTAAAGAGCCTGCCCTGGACTTGATCCGGGGTCAAACCTTTTGGGGTCCTCCGGCAAAGCCGGGGGTTTACCTCACTAATTATTTAGACGGCAGTCAAGCCACTGATTGAGGCGACGCATGTTGACGCCAAAAACCCATACACATCTCACAGCAAACATTGTGCCAACAGAAAATTACGAGATGTAGGCATCCCGTTTTTGGCAATGAAAAACCCAACCACTTGTTTATTTGATCTATTAGATGTTTAACCACAATCCCATATTGGGTTCTTGCATCTGAATGCGAAGTGAACCTGCGTTGCCATTGCTGATTTGGCAACAGAAACACTTTGAGAACTGCTAGGGAAACAACAACTCGCATGGGTGCGCATCTTGAAAGCCCATGCGAGACTTGCAACCACCGGACAACAATGCGGTTACTTCTTTTCGGCTTCTTTTTTCAATTTCTCAGGATCCCAGGAATCCTTGCGACCATCTTCCCGTGTCGCCTTGAGTGCCGGCCAATAGTTGTTGCCATCGGCTATTCGCTTGGCAGGACCGCCACCGAGTTCATACCAGTCCTTTTTCACCCCATCATGGGTTCCCGTCTTGTGGATAGGGAACAAATAGAGCTTGCCATCCTGAATATCAAATTCGCCATTAATGGCCTTTTTGCTGATACGACCTTCCGAAACTCCAACCGCACAAAAGCCACCCCATTGCGGCGCATATTTTTCAGGATTCGATTTGAACAAATCCAGATTCTCCTTGCTGGAAAAAAGCCACTTGGCACCTTTCCATTCAACGACATTGTCAGGGCTGCCCGCCACCGCCTTCTTTTCGGTAAAAAAAGCCACGGTATCGAAGCCGCTGATGGCTACACCGCTATCCGAGCCATATGTATTGATGGCCACAGCAGCAAAAGCAAGATGAGAAGCTACAAGGAAAACCGCGGCAAGCACATAATTGAATAACTTCATTGAGAACCTCCAAAACGATACTTTTATCGGTGAAAAGCCCCGCCTGACTGGGGCGGGGCATGCCTCAAACTCAAGCCCTAGAAGTCATATTCCAAACCAAGTGTGACATTGCGGCCGACGCCCGGGGCAAATACGGCTGAGTTGTTGTAGTTACCCGCCGCATTCCAGGTCGGGGTCACGGTGGCGACGTATTTCTTGTCACTCAGGTTGCGGCCTTCGAGGAATACGCGCCAGATGTTGCTCTTGCCAGGTTTCGCATACCCCACTTTGGCACCCCAGATGGTGTAGGAAGGAGCATAGATCGTGTTAGCAAAGTCCGCCGCATACCTGGAGTCATGTTCCCCGTCCACCCCCGCGTAGAAACCGCTCGGATGCTCATAGCTCAACTCAGCCTGATAGAGTTCACGCGGTATGCCCGGCAGCTCATTGGAACCGAACTGCGGATCATTCTCGAAGTGGAGGTCGGTGAAGGTGAAGGCCTGACGCAGGGTCACGCCATGCACCCCTTTCTGCCACGCGCTGCCTGTGCTTCCGGAGCGCCACAAGGCGAGGTCCAGGCTCGCTTCAACGCCCTGGTGGATGGTCGGAGAGTTGGCATTGCCTAGCACTGTAGTCGCCGGAGTTGTCGGCGTCGCTGGTACCGTCTGCACCTGCAGAATTTCGTCGTGAATTTTTTGGCGGTACAGCGTCAGGTTCCAGCGAGATATTCCCTCCTCGCCACGGGTGCCCACCTCGAACGAATTCGCGATCTGCGGATCCACCTGGTAGGTACCTAGCGCGCGCTGCCCCTTCAAGCCTGCAACATTCCCCGAAAAAGTGTAGTTGTGCGGCAAGGGCAATTCCACGGTTTTGCCGTAGTTAGCATAGTACTGGATCTTAGGCGTCCAGTCATACCGCACCGCCAACTTTGGCAGTACATTGAACGCGTGCTGCTCTTGACTTTGTGGCGGGTAGGTATAGGTCTGCGGCCCAGTGGGGGTAATGATGGTAGATGTTTTGCCCGGGGGAATACCCTGATTAATATAGATATTCCGCTGCTGCCAGGTCGGGGCCAGCCCGCCGGTCACCCATACGTCTTTTACAGTTTCGATGTCATCACTGAAGATCAACTGAAGATCGTAAGAGTTTTTATAGTCATATTTGTTGATAATTTCCCCATTGGTGGCGATATCCGCTGGATTAGTCAAATTTACATGACTGGTGGAAGGATTCAGAATGTAATTACCGACGGTGGCAATCTTCAGGTGATTGTCATGCCCGCCAAACACATGGTCATCACGGCTGTAGTCAGCGTTCCACGCCAAGTCGTGAATGCCATAATACGTGTTTGTCGTTCCGCTTGCGGTATTGTCATTATTGTTGAGCAACGGAAAATACTTGTAGAGAAGGCCTCCTTCGACATTGGACGAATCGTTGATGTCGTAATGGGTTTTGTCACCCACCAGAAAGAACACACGGTCATAACGGTTGGTCGTCAACGGAGTATAAGTCCCCGTTGCCGGATTGAGGGTCCCGTTGAGTTTCGGATTGTGCAGCGCGTCCTTCAATAGCAGATTGCTGTCGTTCTGGAAGTTCTCATAACCGTATTCGAAATAGAAACGAGTATTCAGAGCGTCGGTAATCTTGTAGCCAGCATCGCCAAACAGCCGTTTGGAATCCCAGTCAGACCTGTCACGGAAGCCGTCGGTATGATAGTCTGTAGCGCTGATGTAGTAATCCCAGTCACCCACCACCTGACCGGAGCTCAATTGCGTTTTGTGGGTGTTCCAACTGCCGAAGGACTGCCTCACCTGGAACGGTGAAGAGTCATAGCCCGTATGCGGGACGAAGTTGATTGAACCACCCGCCGTGGTGGAGCCGTACTCGAATCCATTGGCCCCGCGCAATATTTCAGTATAGTTGTAGAAAAGCGGATCGGCATACTGGAAGGGATAACCTTCCGCGGTGGTCAGAGGCAATCCGTCCAGCAGAAACTGGATACCGGTATGCCAAGCATCGGCGCCACGGATAATGCCGGATCCGCGCATGGAATAGCGCGCGCCTTCACGGCCGTTGGAAGAAGGCGCATAGACGCCGGGCTGATATTTCAGAGCATCCGGAACGCTGACCAATACTCCTTTTTCGAGCTCCTCCGCGGATGCCACGCTGGTACCGCCAGGCACCGTTTCCAGATAGGTCGGCAACAGATTAATCCCCTGCACCGTGACCGCGCTTAGCGCTTGAGCCTTTCCATCATCGCTTGCAGTAGCACTGGATGCGTTCGTGCCGGCATCGGCCACAACAACGGCCTGACCTTCCGAACCCTGCCCGTCAACCGCATACGCCGTTCCCGTCGCATAGGCATTAATCAACGCCAGAACCGCGATGGATCCAGCACTTCTCTTGAACCGAGTAATTGTGCTCATCTATAAACCCCAGATTTTTTGGTTTTGAAATAAACTACTTCCATCCATAAAGCAAACACCATGCCAAAATAAATTTGTTTATTAATTAATAACTTATAACGCTATTATCCTTAATGTGCGCGCCCAGCAACAATCAACTCATCAGTGACGCTTCAAATTAATCAGGCGGATATTTGTTTGGCGAAACACTGAACGCCGGCATAAACACCGGCTTGCTCATCACCGCTTGGGTTCAAGGGCGTAAAACTCACGGTCGCCTTCATGGCAGGAGCTTTCTTCGGCTTCATAATTGGGCTCCTTGGTGTGAGCTCGATTCTGGGGGGATATGAGTGTCCATGGACGCGTAAACACTGAAGGATCGTCATAAGTGGCCTCATATCGGTAGCTGTTAGCATCGAGGAAGACAAATTTCTCAGTGATATGCACCTTGTCACTGGCGAAGTCTCCCTGATTGCTCAGGCGATGCTTTGAATTGCTACTCGTTACATCCACAATCAGCGTATTGCCTTCCCAGTGCCCGCGCGAGTCAGACATCCATAGTTTGATGTTTGATGGGATATGTGGCTGACCATCCAGAGGAATAATCCGATTGGACATGCCACCGATGAAGATGATATAGCCCGGGTACTGCCTGATTTCCAGCCCGCCGAATTGCTGACGCGAAACACCCCCGGGAAAACATCTGGCCAGACCTTCGACATAGCCGGGAGCGATCGGGTTTTCGAAATGCAACAGCAAATCCTGTTGTTTTGCACGCGCCCATGGCTGGAATGGTACCTGACCATCGACGGGATCGATGATACGGCTGGGGCGCTTTTCTCTGAAAGGAATCGTACCGTCAGCGGCACGCGGCAGCACTTTCCCATCCTTGCCCGGCCAACTTGCCATGCCATTCTCACCGCCGTTTACGAGTGAATAGGTGCCCGAATACTTGGCACTCCAGAATCCCCGGACATCGGGCTGACCATCGCTTAATATCTTTGGCGACCAGGGTTCGGCTGCCTTGGTTTCTGCCACGCAGACCAGGTTATAGGACAACAGCAAGATCAAAGTGACTATTGCCGCCGGGAATGCTGATCGCCATTGTTTCATTTTCTGTGGCTTCCTGATCATGGATAGAATTGCTCGAAATCAAAGGTGTAGCACTCATACTCGAGCAACTGAATGTTCTTCTCCTTGTGCCGGTACAAGACAAGATTGATGTTCCAGGGCTTGGTAAACACCTTGGGGTCTTCGATGGTCGCAACGTACTGGATGTGATCGGCATCAATCAGGGAGTAGCGCTCAACCACATGCAGGTTCTCGCTATGAAAATTGCCTGAATGGTCGAACCAGGTCTGGTCGTTGAAGTTCACCACATCGACCACCAGCGTATCGCCCTCCCAGCGTCCTCTGGAATCCCCCATCCAGAGCTCGTTGATACCACTCTCGTATTCGGTTGGATGCTTGCTTCCATCGGTACGAACCGTACGCAATGTGTGCGCGTATTCGTAAATAAACGTCAGATCCTTATCCGACTGAAAGATTTGGAATGGCAACGGAGTGTAAGTAATGCGGGGAACTCCAGGCATGAAACACTTATTACGCGGGTCTAGCGTTTCTCTGTTTTCGAAATTTTCTTTCTTTTTCGCCAGCGCCCAGGGCTGATACGGAATCACCCCGCCCTCGACGATACCCAGACCCGCCGGCGTGTCCTTGCGCGCATGATGCGGCTCAATGTCCCCATCCGCCGGACTCAACGTCTGCCATATCCCAGACAAGTCCGGCTTGCCGCTTGCCGTTCTGGGTATTCCTCCAACTTGAGTGCCATTCGTCACTTTCGAATCCGCCGCCATCGCAGAACTCGAAACTACCTGCAACAAAAAGACCACCAGAACAGCCGGCAAAGAAGCTGCGCTCAACGCATGTCTGAGCAATGGGAAGCCCTCCGGGCTGTTCCAGCCCGTGCTACTGGCATTACGCATATGGGGAAAGTCCTTACTGGAGATTATTTTGCTGCGACCGCATCGCCAGCCTGATTTGCACTGGCTGCCGGCTTGCCTTCAACGCCCTTGGAATCGGTCGCCTTGGGTTCAGGTGCCCCTGTCCCATCCGCCCCCACATAAAACTCCCGACCGTCAGGCAGCTTTACGTTCTGTGCGATAGCCACGTCAGCCTTGCTTTTGTTGAGATAGCCGGAGATATCGAGGATGGCGCCCACCGTCAGGTCGGACTTCTTGAATCCGCGACGTGTCAACTGATTGGGTGAACCGAACTCGATCGTCCACTTAACCACCTTGCCCGACTCATCCTTCACCTCGACATCGATCCAGCTATGGGGATTTACCCAGTTTACTTTTGTTAGCGTCCCTTTGATCTTGACCGGTTTATCGGCATCATATTCTGCTGAGAAAACATGATGTGCCCAGGCTGGGAATGCCAGCGCAATCAGGGCGCCAAGCACCACACTCCGGATTAATCCACTTCTTGAATTCATTTCTAACCTCCTGTTTTACCAATGGAACTCCGCACCTCGTCCATCAGACTTCCACTCGTGTTACGAGGAAACCTGATGACCGAGCATTTCACTTTTTCTTGTTTTCAAGAACCGACTCATGCAACAGCGCCTCGGCAGAATTTCTTTCATACTCCTGGCAGGGCTGCTCCCAGTTTTCCCACCCGGGTTCATCCTGATGATTGCGTACATACCGTACGAACAATGTCCACGGGCGCGTATACACCGTTGGATCAACCAGCGTGGCTGTATATTCGTAAGTATTGGCATCGACAAACTTGAAGCGCTCGGTGATGTGTACCTGGTCGCTGGCGAAGTCGCCGATATTGGTAAACCGATGCTTGGAGTTGCTGTTGGTGACATCCACCACCAGCGTATTGCCCTCCCAATGTCCCCGGGAATCCGACATCCACAATTTGATGTTTTCGGGGATGTGTGCACGGCCATCAAGCGGAATCACGCGATAGTTATGATTCTGCTCAAAGGTGATTACGACATAGCCCGGAAACTGCTGAATCTCGAATCCGGTCCAGATGGGGCTTCTGATCGCACCGTCAGGGAAACAGCGCTGCTGACCATCGATATATTCCGGCTTGGTCGGCCAGTCGATGTTCGCTTCGATATCTTTCTGCTTGGCGCGCGCCCATGGCTGATAGGGAATTTGACCATCAGCCGGATCGATGATACGGCTTGGCCAACTGGGGATCGGCTTGCCTGCCTCGCGCAGCCGTTTATCGCGGATCACTTCCGCCTGCCCGCCGTTGCTGGGGAACGTCAGGGAGAAAGTGCCCTGTTTTTCAGGCCGCCAGAAACCCTGCACATCCGGCTGACCGTCAGCCAGTTTCTTCGGCACCCACGGCACGTCCAGCTTTTCCGTCGCCGCAACCGCAAGCTGACTGCCCAACAAGACAGACAAGAGGATGGGACCAATAAATGCTATCCGCAGATAGCCACTATGACCTTTGTTTAAAAATGACACGCTATGCCTCGCTTTAATCCGGAATTGTTACGGTTCGCCATTACGGGAAATATTTTTCTAAGTCGAACGTGTAGCACTCATACTCGAGCAGCTGGAAGTTCTTTTCCTTGTGCCGGTAGAGAATGAGGCTGATTTTCCAGGGCTTGGTAAATACCTTGGGATCCTCGATCGTGGCTTCATAGAGAATGTGATCGGCGTCCGTGAGGGTGTAACGCTCGACGACGTGCAGCTCTTCGCTATGAAAATTGCCCGAATGGTCGAACCAGGTTTCATCGTTGAAGTGAACCGCATCGACCACCAGCGTATCGCCTTCCCACCGGCCTCTCGAATCGCCCAGGAACCAGTCGATATGCCCGTCAAGATGCTTGGTGCCATCGGTGTAAATCGTGCGTACGGAATGCGCATACTCATACAACAGCTTCAGCTGCTTGTCCGACTGAAAAATCTGGAATGGGAACGGGGTATAGGTGATCCGCGGCACCCCCGGCATGAAACATTTGTTACGCGGATCCAGCTTTTCCCGGTTTTCGAAGTTTTCTTTCTTCTTCGCCAGCGCCCATGGCTGATAGGGAATAACGTCTCCCTCGACGATCCCGAGTCCGGCCGGTGTATCCTTGCGCGCTTGATGCGGCTCGATGTCGCCATCCGCCGTACTCAAGGTCTGCCAGATTCCGGACAAATCCGGCTTGCCGCTGGCCGTCCTCGGGATTCCTGCCGCCTGAGTTCCACTCGCCACCTTCGAATCCGCCGCCATCGCAGGGCTGATCAGCAAGGACGAAAACCCGGACGACCCAACCAGCAATGCCGCCACCAAACCCACCCGCAAGGCAATAGAACCTTTTGTGCGGGTCCGACCCGCGTACAAACTACTATTCATGAAATGAAGTCCTTACTTGTTAGTAGTTGGTACAGCAGCAGGCTGAGCCGCAGGCGCTGCGTTGTCCTTGGGAGGCGGCGCCCCGCCGTTATCTGCACCGGCATAAAAACTCTGCCCGTTTGCCAGCTTGACGGTATCCCCGGCGATAATGGGTTTTCCATTCTTGGCACGGTAACCGGAAACACTAACCTCCGAACCGACCGGCAAGTCTGTCTTGCGCACGCCTCGACGCAACAGCGCATTGGGCCCGCCAAACTCGACCGCCCAGTTAGTCACCTTGCCATCCGCATCCTTGACATCGACATAAACCCAGCCATGCGGGTTAACCCACTCGACCCGAGAGACCACGCCCTTGAACTCGATGAACTTATCCACATCGAATTCGGCAGAAAAAGCATGATGCGCAAAGGCCGGCGTGATATCCGCCACCATCAGAGCCGCCACGAGAGAACGTGCCAGTTGGGTTTTTAAAGACATATACAGCCTCCTTTTCCATACGCCCCTCAAAATGAAGGGACTCATTAGTAATTAAATTGATCGGGCTTATTGAAGACAGCCCGATCGCGAAACACACTCAAAACAGTGCATGACGCCCATCGTCGCGGTGTAATCTGCAACGTTCATGCCAGCAATCGTTTAAATTTTTATCCATGGCAAAAATACACATATATCTTATTGATTAAAAAGTCATGATTTGATTTGTTGAATTACTTTTAGCAGCCAATTGCGACCATTGCCCATGGCCTGTCGATAACGCCAGGTGTTGCGTTAGGAGCAGTTGTGCTGATGCGTTGATAGCTATTCACCAGCATCATCTCCGTTCGTTGTCGACCTTGAATCAGAGCAACACGGTTACCCCGACAAGCACCAACAGACCGTTGCGGCACCCGATGAAGTCCTGCGTTCCATCCATCTCATCCGTCCGATGACATGCTTGAATTTCACCATCCCAGTTGCGTCGAAGTTTGATTCGCAACATCACCGACTGGCGGACTCTGCCAGGCAAGCGCAACCAAATATTACTTAACTATCTGTTTTAAAATTTAAATAACATAATCTGCTGCATCGTCCCCATCGGCAAGACCGCCAAACGCGCCATGGCACGCAATGTGCGTAGAGAGCGTCCTATTGAGTAATTTCACCGGGAGAAGCCGTTGGATGCGGAAGAATTACGTGACTTGCAGGCGCCACTTAAACAACAGTACAAGGACGATCCGGCGTCGGCTCTATGGCAATTAACAGCAGAAGGATCATTGCATCAGGCACGTGTGACCTGCCGCATCGAATCCGGCGCTTCCAAGCCCGAAGCCGGCTTGCATCCTGCAACGGGCGGGGATGGGTCTTACGCCTGTTCTGGCGACATGCTGCTCGAGTCGCTCGCCGCCTGCGCTGGCGTCACCCTCACTGTAGTAGCGACGGCCTTGGGAATCACACTGACCCGCGGTCAGGTTCACGCGGAAGGGGATCTTGATTTTCGAGGAACCCTGGGCGTTTCTAAAGAGGTGCCAGTCGGCTTCTCGGATATCCGCCTCCGCTTTGACCTGGAAAGCGATGCCACGCCGGAACAATTGGCCAGCCTGCTCAAACTGACCGAACGCTACTGCGTGATTTTCCAGACACTGAGCCAGCCGCCTGCGATTTCTGTCGCAATCAACCCCTGAACCAGGCAATCCATGACCGTCAAGACAAACACCGCGACGCTGGAAACCGTACTGATCAAAGGACTCCATCGGGACGGCAGCAGCGAAGTCGTCAATCCGATTCACGTTTCCACCACGTTCAGGCGTAACGCGGATGGCAGCTATCCGGATGGCCGTGCTTACAGCCGGCCGTCGAATCCTACTTATGACGAACCAGAACAGCTGCTCGCCGAACTGGAAGGTGGGCAAGAGGCGCTGCTGTTCTCGTCCGGCATGGCCGCGGCAACGACACTGCTGCAATCGCTGAAACCGAGAAGTCGAGTCGTTTTCCCGCGCAGGATGTATTGGGCCTTGCGGAAATGGGTACTGCAATTTGCGGAAAACTGGGAAATCGAGGTCGCTTTTTACGACAACGCCGACCCTGCGGATCTGGCCGATCAACTGCAAGGCGGCTGCGATCTGCTATGGGTCGAGACGCCGGCCAATCCGACCATGGAAATAACCGATATTCGTGCAGCTGCGGCACTGGCCCATAAATCAGGTGCGCGCGTCGTGGTTGACTCCACAGTGGCAACCCCAGTACAGACTCGCCCTCTGGCACTGGGGGCCGATATCGTGCTGCACTCGGCCAGCAAATACCTGAACGGCCATTCGGACGTCATTGCCGGGGCGCTGGTCACGGCCCGGAAAGATGCTTACTGGAGCCAGATTAAAAATCTGCGTGCGCTTTCGGGCAATATTCTGGGGCCATTTGAGGCGTGGCTACTGTCACGTGGCATGAAAACCTTGTTTGTGCGCGTACGCACGTCCAGTGCCAGCGCCCTGTGGCTTTCGCAGCAGCTTTCCACCCACCCGGCAGTCGAAGTGCTTTATCCCGGCTTGCCCTCACATCCCCAGCATGAGGTCGCCAGAAAGCAATTGAATGACGGCTTTGGGGGCTTGCTATCCATCCGCATCAAGCAGGGCGAAGCCGCCGCCATCGCCACCACCAACAAAGTCAGGCTGTTCAAACAGGCAACCTCGCTGGGGGGGGTGGAAAGCCTGATCGAGCACCGCGCCAGCGTCGAAGGTCCGGGCTCGCTCTGTCCCACGGATCTCATTCGACTTTCGCTCGGCCTGGAGACGCGTGAAGATTTGCTTAACGACCTGCTGCAGGCCTTGCCTGCCTGAGCCACTTGTTAACGGACTTTTTGACCAGATCATGCCCAACATCAACACCCTTAGAAAAATTCTTCATGAGAGCCGTACCATTGCGGTCGTCGGCCTCTCCAGGCATTGGTATCGACCGAGCTACTTCGCGGCCAAGTACATGCAGGAACACGGCTACCGCATCATCCCGGTCAACCCTAACGAGCAGGAAATTCTTGGCGAGAAATGCTATGCCAGCCTGACTGACATCCCGGAAAAAATCGACATTGTCGATTGCTTTCGCCACCCCAGTGAAATGCCCCTAATTGCCGAGCAGGCCATCAAAATCAACGCCAAAACCCTGTGGATGCAGATCGGCATCAGCCACTCCGCTGCCAAGGCAAGCGCACGGGCGGCAGGGCTTAACGTGGTGGAGAACCGTTGTGTAAAAATCGAACACGCCCGCTTGTTCGGCCTGTTGAATCTGTTTGGCGTCAACACCGGCATCATTTCTGCCAAACGCCCTTTGTGGCTCCCGAAGTAATCAATTATGTCCGACCATCATTTCGACTTTGAAACGCTCTGCCTGCATGCCGGGCAGATCCCTGACCCAACCACCGGATCACGCGCCGTTCCGATTTATCAAACGGCATCTTATGTGTTTGACAGCCCGGAGCATGCGGCGAGCCTGTTCAATCTGCAAACCTTCGGCAATGTGTATTCGCGCCTGTCGAATCCGACCTGCGCCGTGCTGGAAGAACGCATCGCCGCGCTGGAAGGTGGCCGGGCAGCTGTCTCGACGGGGTCGGGCATGGCGGCTCAGATGATCGCCCTGCTCAATATCGTCGAAGCGGGCGATGAAATTGTTGCGGCCCGCACCTTGTACGGCGGCACCCACACCCAGTTGAATGTCAGCCTGAAGAAGCTCGGCATCAAGACACATTTCGTGGACCCGTCAGAGCCGGAAAACTTCGCGGCGGCAATCACGCCCCGCACAAAACTGATTTACGCAGAGACGCTGGGAAATCCGTCGATGAACATCATCGATATTGAAGCGATTGCCGATATCGCGCATTCGGCAGGATTGCCTTTGTTCATCGACAACACCTTTGCCTCCCCTTATCTGTGCCGCCCGATCGAGTACGGAGCGGATGTCGTCCTGCATTCGGCGACAAAATTCATCGGCGGGCACGGTACCACCATGGGGGGCATCATCGTTGAATCCGGCCTGTTTCCTTGGGATAACGGAAACTTCCCGACCATGACAGAACCCTCCGAGGGGTATCACGGCGTGCGCTTCTACGAAACCTTCGGCGATTTCGGCTTCACCATGAAATGCCGCATGGAGGGCATGCGAACTTATGGCCCGACATTGTCACCCTTCAATGCCTTCCTGCTGTTGCAGGGCGTAGAGACGCTGCATGTGCGCATGCCGCGACATTGCGAGAATGCCCTGGCCGTCGCACGGCACCTTCAGGCGCACCCGCAGGTCGCTTGGGTCAACTATCCTGATCTTGAAGACAATCCCTATCATGCCCTCGCTCAGAAATATCTGCCCAAAGGTTCAGGTGCGGTCCTGACCTTCGGGATCAGGGGGGGCGCCGAGGCCGGGGCAAAGTTTATCGACAACCTGCAATTCCTGAGCCATCTCGCAAACATCGGCGATGCCAAGACGCTGGTCATTCATCCGGCTTCCACCACGCACCGTCAATTAAGCGAAGAACAGCAGATCGCCGCAGGCGTTCCGCCAGACCTGATTCGTTTGTCAATCGGCCTGGAGTCCGTGGACGACATCATCTGGGATATCGAACAGGCGATATGGAATATTGACCAAAGCGGGCCAGCGCCGACACCCAGAACGAAACCCACGAGTTCGCGCAAACCCGTGGGGAAGAGCTGCGCCATCTGAAAGCGCGGACCGTTTGCCATGTGTCGATGAATTATTTTCTCGTACCCATTAAAAACCTACGGAGATCGAAATGCGTAAATCCCTTTCCCTGCTGACCGTGGTCTTGCTGATGCAAAACCCGGCCCTGGCCGACACCCTAAAATTTCCGGATGGCGCCATTTATGAAGGCACTGTTGCGAACAATCAGGCTAACGGAAAAGGCGTGTATCTTTGGCCCAGCGGCAACCGCTACGAAGGGGATTTCGTCAACGGCTTACGTACTGGCAAAGGCGTGTATGTATGGCGTAGCGGCAACCGTTATGAAGGTGACTTCCTGAACGACAGCAGAACCGGCAAGGGAATCTATATTTGGACCAACGGAAATCGGTACGAAGGCGACTTCGTCAATGGAGAAATCACTGGCAAAGGCAAATTCACCTACAGTAATAACGACCGTTACGAAGGCGATCTGGTGAAGGAGGTGCGCAGCGGGAAAGGAACGCTCGTCACGGCGAACGGTGATCGCTACGAAGGAGACTGGGTGAACAATCAGGCGACCGGCAAGGGCCTGAAAGTCCTGGGCAAAGGCAAGTCCGAAGGAGACCGCTACGAGGGTGATTTTATTAACGGGCAATTGACCGGAAAAGGCAATTACATCGCGGCCAATGGCGACCGCTACGAGGGTGAGTTCGAAAATGACCAGTTTATGGGGAATGGTGCTCTGACCTACGCCAATGGTGATCACTACGAAGGTGAGTGGCGCAAGAGCCAGATAGATGGTAAGGGAACAAAAATATGGAAAAGCGGCAAGTGGCAAGGTGATCGGTATGAAGGCGAATGGGTCAACGGTCAGATCAGCGGTAAGGGCGAATACATTTACGCCAACGGCACACGCAACAACGGCGACTGGGCCAACGGAGAATTTATCAACGGGACAGTCTTCAACAAAGATGGTGAGGTGCTGGCGACTTATGAAGGAGGAAAGAAATTAAGGCAATAAACAGGCGAACGCTCGACTTTAGAGCAATACCCGCTTGCCTCGCAAAACTTCACCGCAAGACTACTTAGATCCATGCTTGTTGCTACTACGTCGCACCTTATTTTAAAAGATGGGAATTGTTGTTTTTTCACCAACCTTGCTGCCCACCCAGCAAGACCAATACCCATTAAACGTCAGCTAACATAGCCCCCACCAGCACGACGCATCTACTTAATCATTAATATTCATAATGTTATGATTTTTACAGCCAATAAAAACCCGACTGGCATGGGAAATGCGTAATTCCAACCATAACAGCTGACAAGTTTTTTAAGTTACGAATGAAGTCTTTGCAAACAACGCTTCCGAACCTTCGCCCACATGGGGATTCGGAGACAAACAGCATTTTGGGGGCTTGGTAATTATGGATTATGCGCAACAACAGAGGAACCCGGCACAGCACATTGCCGGAATCTCTCTGGTAATACTATTGCATATCGTCCTCGTATACGCGCTGATTAATGGATTGGCACGCAAAATTGTAGACGTGATCAAAGCGCCGCTTGATGTGCGACTGATTGAGGAATTAAAAACTCCACCTCCACCTCCACCTCCACCGCCTATTCGTAAACTCCTGGTTACGCCACCCAAGGTGCTTCAACCACCCCCACCGGTTTATGTCCCACCGCCGGAAGTGGTTGTAAATACACCACCCCCGCCACCGGAAGTGGTAATAACGACCACGGTTGCCCCTCCACCAGCGGTAGTTGAGACAGCTCCGGCTCCAGTAGCAGCCAAAGCAGAGACGCCTGCAACAGTGAGCATCGGAGCAGCCTGCCCAAACCATCAGGCTGTTCAGAGCAATGTTGAATATCCAACACAAGCGCAAAGGAAAAATTTGAATGGTGACGTAACGGTTGAATTTACTGTCGAAACAAATGGATCTTTGAAAGACATCACGGTGATCAAATCGAGCAACAAAATATTTAACGCGGCTGCAGTCGCCGCAGTATCCAGATTGCAGTGCGTTGGACAAAATCGAAGCGTACAGGTACGTATTCCCTTTGAATTCAGAATATCACAGTGAGTGTTTTGACATACAAACCGCACATTGGCAACTATCCATAATTTGAATTATGCAGTATCGGGTTAACTTAAAATCAGGAGATGAAATCATGAAAAATTATTTGCGCCTTGTGGCCCTGTCAGCGACTATGGTGTTCGCAAGTGCAACAGCCTTCACATCCGTACCGGCATTTGCCGAAGATGTGGCTACACCAACAGTCGCTGCCAGTCAGCATGCAGATGCTGGCGCCATTGCGACCAATGCTGCGCAAACCATCCAAGAAGATAAAATTTCAGTTGAAAACCCTTACGGACTGGATGCCCTCTGGAAAGGTGGGGATTTTGTTGCAAGAGGTACGCTGTTAATTCTTGTCATAATGTCTATCGGCAGTTGGTATGTCATCGTGACCAAACTATATGAGCAACTAAAAATCAACAAGCAGGCAAAAGCAGCCAATGAAACTTTCTGGACAGCTGGCGCACTGCCTCAGGCTCTAGAATCACTGGATGTCGGTAGCGCCTACCACTTCCTCGCAAAGTCAGGAATCGACGCAACAGAACATCATGGCGGACTGCTCGGCAATATTGACTTCAATACCTGGGTTTCTCAATCGATACAAAGATCCATCGACAATATCCAAAGCAGGCTTCAGGATGGCTTGGCATTTCTTGGCACTGTGGGCTCTACCGCGCCATTCGTCGGCCTGTTTGGTACTGTATGGGGTATCTATCATGCCCTGACTGCAATCGGCATTGCCGGACAGGCTTCGATTGACAAGGTTGCTGGACCAGTCGGTGAAGCGCTCATCATGACCGCCATCGGCTTGGGCGTCGCCGTGCCCGCCGTTCTCGGCTATAACTGGCTAGTACGCCGAAACAAATCTGCACTAGACAATATTCGAGCATTTGGAGCCGACCTGCATGCGGTACTTCTTAGCTCGGGCAGTTCTGACTCGGTCATCTCGCTGGTAAGATCCAAGACTGGAACAACTTCCATCAGCCAAGTAAAAATTGCCACTAGCAGCGCAGGATAACAATCATGGCGATGCACGTTAATGCAAATGATGTCGAAGACGAAATTGTCTCAACCATCAATACAACACCTTTAGTCGATGTCATGCTGGTATTGCTTATCATTTTTCTCATTACGATACCAATCGTGACCAAGACGGTCCCGCTCGAACTGCCTAAAGTAAGCAACCAACCACGCCAGACCAAACCGGAAAATATAAATATTGCAGTCAACAAAGAAGGTAAGGTTTTCTGGAATGAGCAGTCTGTGCCGAATACTGCTGTCTTGCTGGACAAATTGAAGGCGGTAGCAGTCGTTCAACCGCAGCCTGAAATTCAAATTCGCGGTGACTCCGACGCTCGTTACGAATCGATTGGGAAAGTCGTATTTGCATGCCAACGCGTAGGCATCTCTAAGATTGGCTTCATCACCGAGCCACCTCCACGCGGATGACTTTACTCTTAACTAACTGCGTTTATTTTTGGGGGATAATATGGCAATGAATGTTGGCACCGGGCGGCCACTTGGCGAACCTGAATTGATGGTGGATATTAATACCACTCCACTAATCGACGTTATGCTGGTGCTTCTCATCATGCTCATCATCACGATACCTATCCAATTGCATGCGGTGAATTTGAATCTTCCAGTCAATACCCCACCAACACCACCGACACAACCAGAAGTCATTGAAATCGGTATTGATCAGGCTGGTATTGTAAGGTGGAATGGCGAACCAATTGCGGATTTGCATTTACTAGATGGAAAATTTTCCGTAGTGGCTAAACAAACTGTGCAGCCTGAGCTGCATCTGCGTCCAGACGGAAATGCACCCTATAGGACAGTCGCTGCGGTCATGGCTTCAGCCCAACGAAACCATGCCACCAAGATAGGCATTGTAGGAAACGAGCAGTTTAGAGGTGGCCCCGTTTGATTGGACAGTTATAGCGAAGTAGCGTACTACAGCGCCGTTTACCCCGGGAACCTGGAAAGTGTTGCACGCTGTTTTACAGTTTTGAGGCCATGAGCCATTGTCGCACGTCCAAACCAAACTGGTAAGCGGCTAACTCGGCCGCGCGAGGATCGCGCGTGCCGAGGCTACGCTTGTACTCACGGCGACCGTCGAATGCAGCACGGAGCCGGACGGGTACGACAAATCTTATGTGATAAATCCCGGCGGAAGAACGCCATAGGTGGTGAAAAATCCGCGTCGCGGCAGCAGGCATTTGGACACTCTCTTGGACATGTCCAACACCTATGTTTTCTCACAACTACCTGTTTTATAAGCAAAAAACAAGAACTTGGCGGAGAGAGAGGGATTCGAACCCTCGATACAGGATTAAGCCCGTATGCTTCCTTAGCAGGGAAGTGCCTTCGACCACTCGGCCATCTCTCCGAAGGGTGGCAAGAATACCCGTTTAGCCGGAAAAAATCAAACCGGAGCCTTATCCAATGACACATGAGCCTGAAGAGATGGAAGTTGGGATCATGGAGACATGATCGTGACATTACAAACGCTGGAACAGGTACGTGTATTCATATCGGGCAACGAAACTGTTCTCTTTACCCTCACTGACCGCAACTGACCGCAGAACAGGTTCGACGAACACCAATCCAAGGAGAATTCCAAGCACACCAGCCGCGCCATGAAGGGAAACACCCGGCAGGGTTTTTTCACCGGCTCCCGTCCGCCCTTCGGCTATAAGGCGGTATCCACCGACATTGCAGGCAGCCGTGGCCGTAAGAAGAAACGCCTAGAAATCAACGAAGCCGAAGCCGGGATCGTGCGCATGGCCTACGACCTTTATTCACACGGCCACCAAGGGCGCATCATGGGCTGCAAGGAATTTGATGGAACAGCCGATCGAAGGAATCTGTTCGCGCGGCCCTTGGCCGGTTTCCGCCACTTGCTTCATAGCGTGAAACAGGTCGCGCGTGCTGTCGGGGGCGGTTTCCTTGCGCGATACGTCGAAGCGGCCGCGGTATTGCAGTTCCAGGTCGGCGTTGAAGCCGAAGAAATCCGGGGTGCAGATCGCGCCGTAAGCCTTGGCGACCGCTTGCACCGGGTCAATTACATAAGGAAACGGAAAGTCGAACTCGCGCGCAACCTTGACCATGTGCTCAAAGCCGTCCTCCGGGTAATCGGTGGGGTCGTTGGACATGATGGCGATGGCGTTGACGCCCAGCGCCTTGAGTTCGCGCAGGTCGTTGACCAGGCGCGGGCGAATGGCCTTGACGTAAGGGCAATGGTTGCAGATAAACATGACCAGCGTGCCATTGGGGCCACGCACGTCGGCCAGGCAGTAGGTCTTGCCGTCCACGCCGTGCAGGCTGAAGTCGGGCGCTTTCCAGCCAAAATCACAAATCGGGGTTTGCAGGCTTGCCATGATGGGGCTCCTTTTCCAGTACAATAGCCTGCAATTTTACCACTCCCACCGCGCCAGCTATCCCATGTCCTCACCACGTTTTTTCTGCGACGCCAAACTCGGCCCCGGTGCCCTGCTGCAACTGCCGGAGAATGCCGCGCGCCATGCCGCCCGTGTGTTGCGCCTCAAGGCTGGCGATCAGGTCACGCTGTTCAACGGCGATGGCCACGACTACCGTGCTGAACTACTGCGCGTCGAGCGCGAGGATGTCAGTGTCAAGATTATCGAGTTCACGGCCGCAGAACGCGAATCGCCGTTGCGGGTGACGCTGGCGCAAGCCATCGCCTCCGGCGACCGCATGGATTTCACCTTGCAAAAGTCGGTAGAACTGGGGGTGGCCGCCATCCAGCCGCTGGCCGCCGAGCGCAGCGTGGTCAAGCTCAACGGCGAGCGCGCCGACAAGCGCCGCCAGCACTGGCAGAACGTGGTGATCTCGGCTTGCGAGCAAAGCGGCCGCGCCGTCGTGCCGCCAGTTGCCGCACCCATGCCGCTGCTCAACTGGCTGGGCGCGCCGGAATCCTTTGCGCTAAAACTGATGCTCTCCCCCACCGCCGAACTCACCCTGCACGACCTGCCTCGGCCTGCCGGTGCTATCTGCCTGCTGATCGGCTGCGAAGGCGGGTTTGCCCCGCCGGAAGTGGCGGCGGCGGAAGCGCGCGGCTTCATCCCGGTGCGATTGGGCGCACGCATCCTGCGCACCGAAACCGCCGCCATGGCGGCGCTGGCTGCCATGCAAACCCTATGGGGGGATTTCTAGCGTGATCGCCATCCTCGAAGCCAAGCGCGCCGGCCTGCTCGGCAAGGCACACTGGCTCAACAACCTACTGGCAGGCGCCATCGTCGGCATTGTGGCACTACCGCTGGCCATGGCCTTTGCCATCGCCTCCGGTGCCAAGCCGGAACAGGGGCTTTATACCGCCATTGTCGCCGGCATACTCACTTCGCTGTTCGGCGGCAGCCGTGTGCAGATCGCCGGGCCTACCGGCGCCTTCATCGTCATCCTGTCCGGCATCACGGCCAAATATGGCATCGCTGGCCTGCAGGTAGCGACGCTGATGGCCGGCATCATGCTGCTGCTGATGGGCTTCGCCAAACTGGGCGGTGCCATCAAGTACATTCCAGATCCGGTCATTGTCGGCTTCACCAGCGGCATCGCGGTCATTATCTGGGTCGGCCAGTGGAAGGACTTTTTCGGCCTGAATATCCTGGGTACGGAAGACCATTTCCATGAAAAACTGTGGCAGTTGATCCAGGCCTTCCCCACCCTGAACCTTGAAACCACCCTGCTGGCGCTGTTCACGCTGGCGGTATTGCTGCTGTCGCCGTGCACGTTCAAGCGCATTCCGTCGCCGCTGGTGGCCATGGTGGCGGCCACCGCCGTGCAGGGGTTCTTCCAGTTTGACGGTGTGGCCACCATCGGCAGTGCCTTCGGCGGTATTCCGCAGAGTTTGCCCAAGTTTGAACTGCCGTCTCTGACCTTCGGTGAATCGCTGCACCTGATCGGCCCGGCCTTCACCATCGCCCTGCTCGGCGCCATCGAATCGCTGCTATCCGCCGTGGTGGCCGACAGCATGAGCGGTAGCGGCACCCGGCATGATTCCAACCAGGAGCTGATCGGCCAGGGCGTTGCCAACATCTTCTCGCCCTTGTTCGGCGGCTTTGCCTCCACCGGCGCCATCGCCCGCACCGCCACCAATATCCGCAATGGCGCCACCAGCCCGCTGGCCGGTATCGTGCATGCGCTGACCCTGGTGCTCATCGTGCTGCTGCTGGCGCCACTGGCCGACCACATCCCACTGTGCGCACTATCCGCCATCCTGTTCGTGGTGGCCTACAACATGAGTGAATGGCACCGCTTTCTGCACATGGTACGCACCGCGCCCAGGCCGGACGTGGCGGTGCTGCTGATCACTTTTCTGCTCACCGTATTCAGCGACCTGGTCATCGCCGTGAATATCGGCGTGCTACTAGCGGCATTGCTGTTCATGAAGCGCATGGGCGAAACCGTTAGCATCGAACAGCAGTCGCACGGCGAATTACTGGAAGAGGTGGCCGACCTGGACTTCTCGCTGCCGCCTGGCACCGTGGTGTACGCAATGGAAGGGCCGTTCTTCTTCGGCGCCGCGGAACGCCTGGAAACCACACTGGAAAGCATACACGGGCACGCCAGTCTTTTGGTTCTGCGCTTGGGACGGGTGCCTTTTATTGATGCCACCGGGCTGCAAACCTTGTGGGATTTGTACGACAACTGTAAGCGCCACAAAACCCGCCTGGTGCTGTGCGAAGCGCGCCCCAACGTGCTGGAAAAGCTCAAGCGCGCTGGCTTGGTTAACCGCATCGGCGATGCCAATGTGCTTGGCGATATCCGGCAAATGGGACAGATCAACATCTAGCAAACCCCCTGTAATTGTTGCAAACGCATAATTGTTAACTTATTATGCGTAAATTACATTACTAGAGCACCCCATGCCCCTCGGATCAGCCCTACGCCAGCGCCGCAAGGCGCTTGGCCTTACCCTGCAGGAACTCGCCAAGCGCGTCGAGGCCAACAGCGGCAACCTGTCTCGCATCGAGCGCGGGGAGCAAGGTCTGTCAGAAGCCATGCTGCGCCGCCTGTGTGCGGCGCTGGACTGCACCCCGGCTTTCCTCTACGCCCACGCCGAAGCCGCTGCCGGAGCTTCGGCGCAATCCGGGCCGCGCCTCAACCTGCTGCAACCGCAGGAGTTCGTGCGCTGGTTCCGCTCAGTGGCGCCCTACATCCATGCCTTCGGCGGCCGCACCTTTGTCATCGCCTTCGGCGGCGAAGTGGTGGATGACGGCCAGTTCGTCGCGCTGGCACACGACCTCAACCTGCTCGCCAGCCTGGAAGTGCGGCTGGTGCTGGTCCATGGCGCGCGTCCACAAATCGAATCACGCTTGAAACGGGCCAGGATAGCGTCGCACTACGTCGGCGGCCTGCGCGTCACCGACAAGCCCACCATGGAAGCAGTGAAGGAAGCCAACGGCGCCATCCGCGTGGAAATCGAGGCGCTATTGTCTATGGGTTTGGTCAACTCACCGATGGCCGGCGCCGACATCCGTGTCGCCAGCGGCAACTTCGTCACCGCGCGGCCATTGGGCGTGCGCGAGGGAGTGGATTTGCAACAGACCGGCGAAGTACGCAAGATCGACGCCATTGGCATCCAGAAACGCCTGGACGATGGCGAAATGGTGCTGCTGTCGCCGCTCGGCTACTCGCCCACCGGCGAAACCTTCAACCTGACGCTGGAAGACGTAGCCACCAGCACAGCCATTGCGCTGGACGCGGACAAGCTGATTTTTCTGATGGACACGGCAGGCATACACAACGTGCGAGGCGAACTGCTGCGTGAAATGACGGCGGAGAAGGCGCGCAATCTGCTGCGGCATACGCAGAACAAGGAGGCGGTCAACATCACCGAGGACGTGCACTACTACCTGCCGGCCGCGATCAGGGCTTGCGACCATGGCGTGGCGCGCACCCACCTGATCTGCCGCAATACCGATGGCGCCATCCTGCAGGAGCTATTCACCCACGAGGGCATCGGCACCATGGTCACCGAGATGCCGCTGGAATCGATGCGCCAGGCCGAAATCGGCGACGTCGGCGGCCTGTTGCAACTGATCGAGCCGCTGGAAGCCGAAGGCATCCTGGTCAAGCGCGGGCGCGAGCGGCTGGAGATGGAGGTCGGCCACTTTTTCGTCATGGAGCACGACAACCGCATTATCGGCTGCGCCGCGCTCTACCCCTTCACCGATGTCAGCCAGGCTGAGCTGGCCTGCCTGGCGGTACACCCCTCATTCCGAGGCGGTAGCCGCGGCGACCGCCTGTTGCAGTTCTGTGAAGATGAGGCAAAAGAACGCGGCGTCAGCTCGCTATTCGTGCTCACCACCCGCACCGCGCACTGGTTCGTCGAACGCGGCTTCGTCGAAGCCGACGTCTCGGCTCTGCCACCAGCCAAACAGCAGCTATACAACTACCAGCGACGCTCCAAGGTGTTCATCAAGCAGATTTGAAGTAGCGTAGGCACAACGGAGTGCTCTTGAAATTCCGGCGTGCGCCGCCATTTAATCCGAACCCTTAAGGACTTCCCATGGAACAATATCACGGCGCGGCAATGTAACGCATCTGGAGTGGTCGCAGGTTGACCTTGACCGGCGCTGTGCGTGGATACACCCGGATCAGGCAAAGGCATGTAGGGCAATCCCGGTGCCGTTGTCTGCTACCGCCGTGCTGATACTGCGGCGCTGGCAGGGCAAGCCTGAGCGCTACGTGTTCGTGTTCAAGGATGCGCCAGTCACGCAAACCGCAACGAAGTGCTGGCGTATCGCGCTGGGGAAGGTTGGAATTCCGCCCGGCTTCCGCTGACATGACTTACGGCATACTTGGGTAAGCTGGCACGCCCAAGACGGGACGCCGCTGCACGTGCTGCAAGAGTTGGGCGGTTGGGAATCACCCGAGATGGTGCAACGCTACGCGCACCGCTCGACTGACCACCTTTCCGACTACGTTAACCGGCGTTCTGCACTGCGGTTGACGGCTGTTTCCGGTGACAACCCGGTGACAGGAAATAAGAACGCCACCGAGTTGGTGGCCTAAGTCATTGAATAGATGGCGCGCCCGGCGCGATTCGAACGCGCGACCCTTGGCTTCGGAAACCAATACTCTATCCAGCTGAGCTACGGGCGCCTGCTGGAATTATAGCAAATGGCCCCTCCTTTGTCCGGGCTGGCGCTTGCCAGTATAATCATGCCTTTATTTCAACCCGGATTAGGACTGTTTCCATGAGTACGCAACATCACGATTTCCCCAAAACCACCGTTTTGCAGTTTGTGCTGGCCCTGCTAGGCAGCTTGTTGATGCCAGGGCTGGTGATTTTCCTGCTGGTCAAGCTGGTACTGGGCTTTCAGGCGACCCATATTGAAGATGCCGATCCGGCGATTGCCGCCGCCAAGGTGGCGGAGCGCATCAAACCGGTGGGCGAGGTGAATCTGGCCGATAACAACGGCCCGCATGTGGACAAGGGTGGCGAGCAAGTGGTGAAGGAAGTCTGCTCGGCCTGCCACGCGGCGGGGTTGCTGGGTGCGCCGAAAATCGGTGACAAGGGTGCATGGGGCCCGCGTGTTTCCCAAGGCTACGACACCCTGCTCCAGCACGCATTGCAAGGTATCCGCCAGATGCCGGCGCGTGGCGGCATGCCTGACCTGACCGATACTGAAGTGGCCGGTGCGCTGGTCTATATGGCCAACCAGGGCGGTGCCAGTTTCAAGGCGCCTGCACCGGCACCTGCTGCGCCGGAAGCTACCGCCGCCCCCACCAAAAAATAATTGCTCCGCCGGGGCGGTCGCCAGACAGCCCCATTTTTAGGGTTTCCCCATGGCAACCTACGCAGTCGGTGACATCCAGGGATGTTTCTCCTCTTTTACTCATCTACTGGATTTGATCGGTTTCAACGCTACGCGCGACCGGCTGTGGCTGGTGGGCGACCTCATCAACCGCGGCCCAGATTCCCTGGCTGCGCTGCGCTGGGCCATGAAGCATGACGCTGCGCTCGAGGTAGTGCTGGGCAACCACGACCTGCATACCCTGGCGCTGGCCGAAGGCTTCGTCGCGGCGCACCGTTACGACACCCTGCAAGCGCTGCTTGATGCGCCGGATCGCGCCGAACTGTTAACCTGGTTGCGTCGCCGCCGCATGGCTCATGCCGAGGGCGAATACCTGATGGTGCACGCCGGCGTGCTGCCGCAATGGGATGCCGCAACGACACTGGCACTGGCCGGTGAAGTGGAAACGGTGCTGCGCGGCGAGGACTACCGCTATTTCCTGGCGCACATGTATGGCAACCAGCCCAACCATTGGGATGAGCAGTTGCGCGGCATGGGGCGCTTGCGTGTGATTACCAATGCGCTGACGCGATTGCGCGTGTGCACCCCGGCGGGTGCAATGGATTTCCGCTTCAAGGGCGAGTTGTCGAACATCCCGCCCGGTCACTTGCCCTGGTTCGAGCTACAGAACCGCCGCAGCAGCACCAGCACGCTGGTCTTCGGCCACTGGTCGGCGCTGGGTTTGCTGGTGCGCGACAACCTGATCGGGCTGGATAGCGGCTGCCTGTGGGGTGGCCAGCTTAGTGCGATGCGCCTGGAAGACCGTCGAGTGTTCCAGGTGTCTTGTGCTGCGGTAGATGCAGTAAAGAAGATATGGCGTGCCTAGCCTGCTGCGCTAACTGACGGCGCTCCCAGCCCGCCGCTGCCAGTGGTGCGGCAAAATGCAGTTCCACTTGCAGTTCGCGCTGTTTCAACACTTCCCATAACGATTGCGGCATGGTCACCTCGCCTTGATAGGCGATAGCGGTATTCGGGCTGCCATCGGCATTCGGGTAACGGATGGCGAATGGCCACAGTTGCGCTTCCGCATTGATCGCCGCTTGCAGCAGGCTGGCCTTGAACGGCCTGAGGTAGGTGCCGTCGGTGGTAGTACCTTCGGGGAAAAAACACAGGCATTCGCCCTGCCGTAGCGCCTGCTCCAGGGCTGCCATCGCGCGCCCGGTGGCATGGCGGCGTTCGCGTTCAATAAAAATTGTGTTGATCTTGCACGCCAGCCAGCCGACCACCGGCCAATCGCGGATTTCCGCCTTGGCGACAAACAGCATCGGATGCGTGGACTTGAGCACATAGATGTCAAGCCAGGAAATATGGTTGCCGACGAATAGCGTCGCTTGCTGTTGCCGGCCTGGGGGCTGGCCGTACAGGGTGACGCGGACATTGAGGATGTCGAGCAACTTGCCTGCCCAGTGCTGGATCAGCCGGCGCTGGCCCTCAGCGCCCAGCCGGGGCAGGTACACCACGGCGGTGATGCCGCCATGCAGAAAATGCAGCACCATCCGCGTCAGACGAAACAAGCGTGTTGCCAGGGAGGTCGGCTTGCTCCGCAAAGCGCTATTTGAGGAAATGCGCGGCGTAGCGCCGGTTGATGCGCGACATCGGCAGCATCACCAGCAAGTCCGCAGTGTTGAAGTCGGGATCCCAGGCCGGTTCGCCGCAAATCCAGGCACCGAGGCGCAAATAGCCCTTGACCAATGCGGGGCAGGGTGCATCCGTGATGTCGCTGCGCAGTGCTTCCAAGGGCAGCGGACAGTGCGGAAAAACGCGGTATTCGGGCGGGGCGAGGTGCTCATGTTTCAGCCTATTATAGAGACTGGCGGCAAGGTGTCCACCGTCGGCCATGCTGATGCTGGCGCAGCCGATCAGGTAGTCGTAGCGGTTGGCCAGCATATATTTGGCTAGACCCGCCCACAGCAGGGTAATGGCACCGCCGCTGCGGTAATCGCGGTGCACGCAGGAGCGTCCGACTTCCGCCGTGCGGTCGAACAGGTGCGCAAGCCGGCTCAGGTCGAATTCGCCGGCGGAATAATAGCCTCCGGCTTCATTGGCCATGGCGGGACTGAGAATGCGGTAGGTGCCGACGACTTTGCTGTATTCCCGATCCCGTATCAGCAGGTGGTCGCAAAACGGGTCGAAGCCGTCACGGTCAAGCTTGTCATGCCCGGCCAGCCGCGCGCCCATTTCCTCGGCAAACACATGGTAGCGCAGGCGCTGGGCTTCCATCACTTCCGACGGCGTGCGCGCCAGGCTGAAATAAAGAGAGGAGGGTTCTGGGCGCGGTACGCCGGCAATACTCTGATTCAGCATGATGTTTCTCCCAACGAAAGTGTCGGGAGAAACTTTATGCCGCGCGCGTTACCGCATGGTTACAGCGAGTTGAATGTTGAATGACGCTTAGTGGGTAACGCGCGTCGCACCGCCGCCTTCCAGCACCCGCACGCGATCGCCGGGCTGGAACTGCTCGTTGGCTTCCTGCACCACGGAGATCATCACGCCGCTATCCAACTGGACGGTAAGTTCCAGACCGTTCTCGCGCGTCAAGCCTTCTTCGGCGGCGGCACCAGCCAGTCCGCCGACAACGGCACCGGCGATGGCGGCAATAGTGCTGCCACTGCCGTGGCCGACCGTGCTGCCGGCCACCCCGCCGATAGCGGCACCGGCACCGGCGCCGATTGGCGTCTTGGTGCCTTCGATCTTGACGTTACGCACACTTTCCACCACCCCCATTTTCACGGTTTGCACTTGCTGCGTCTGGTCGCGGCTATAGACGTCGCTTGCCTTTTCGCTGGCGCAAGCCACGATCAGGCCGGACAGGCCGAGCAGTACCAATAGACGAAAAGCTTTCATGTTGTTAGCTCCTTAGGCTAGTGAAATTTCTGTCCCAAACGCCTGTTTGAAACGTGTTTCGATTTCCGCACGGCTGGGCCGGTGGTTCTGCCCGCCGAGGCTGGCGATCTTGATGGAACCCATTAGCGAGGCCAGGCGGCCGCTGGTCTGCCAGTCCCAGCCTTGTGCCATGCCATACAACAAGCCGGCACGGTAGGCATCGCCGCAACCGGTGGGATCCAGCACCGCTTCTGCTTCAACGCAAGGGATGGCGATGGGTTGACCATCGGCATGGATCACGGAACCTTGTGCACCCAGCGTCACGATCAGCGCCTTCACCCGTTTGGCCAGCGCCTCGATAGTAAGACCGGTCTTTTCCTGCATCAGTTGCGCTTCGTAGTCATTGAGCGCCAGGTAGTCGGCCATGTCAATAAAATGCAGCAGCTCCTCGCCGCTGAACATGGGCATGCCCTGGCCGGGGTCGAACAGGAACGGGATGCCGGCCTCGCTAAACTCGCGCGCGTGCTGGAACATGCCGTCGCGCCCGTCCGGCGCGATGATGCCGAGGCTGATCTGGGTGGCATCGCTGACCAGGTTTTGGTGCGCATGATTCATCGCGCCCGGATGGAAGGCGGTGATCTGGTTGTCGTCGAGGTCGGTGGTGATAAAGGCCTGTGCGGTGTAGCTGCCGGCGATCTGGCGCACATGCGCGGTATCCAAGCCGTTTTGTAGCAACCAACCGGAGTAGCTGGCGAAATCGTCGCCCACCGTCGCCATGATCTTGGGCTTGCCGCCCAGTAGGTTGAGGTTATAGGCGATGTTGCCGGCGGTGCCGCCAAACTCGCGCCGCATCTCCGGCACCAGGAAGGCGACATTGAGGATGTGAATCTTTTCCGGCAGGATGTGGTGCTTGAAGTGGTCCTGGAACACCATGATGGTGTCGTAGGCGAGCGAACCGCAAATCAGGGTATGCATAATAAATAATAGCCGATGGAAAAACCCGGATTATCCCTGCCCGCAAACATCCAGGCAACACGCTCTAGCTTTTGATGGCCGCTTCGATCAGCACCGTAGCGGCGCGCCTGGCGTATTTCGCCGCGCCGGAACCGCGTTTCATCTGCTCCGACAGCATGGCACCTTCCATCAGCAATGAAAGTTGCAGCGCCAGCGCCTGCGGGTCGCGCGCGCCGGCTTCGCCCGCCAGCCCGGCGATGTATTGGCGCAGCTGCTTGGCATGTTCCGCCGACAGCCGATGCACCGGATTCTCTTCGTTGGGGAATTCCGCCGAGGCCTTGAGGAAACTCATGCCGCGAAAGCTAGGGGCGCTCAGCCATTCCTCCACGCAATCGAACAATTTTCCCAGCTTCTCCTCCGGCTTGGCCGCGCCGCTATCCAGCCGCGCCCGCAGCCATTCACTGAACTCCTGGTGGCCGCGCCGCAACACTTCCAGGATCAGCTCTTCCTTGGTTTTGAAGTGCTTGTAGAGCGTCATCTTGGTGGTGCCGGCCACCGCGACGATGGTGTCGACGCCGGTCGAATTGATGCCGCGCGTCAGGAACAAGTCGGACGCCACGTCGAGGATTTTTTCACGCAAACCGTAAGCCATGGTGGGTGCAATCTATCATGAACCGGAAATTCCGGCTATATTTACCGCTTAGTATACAGGAGGCGGCATGTCGAGAAAATTGCTGGTTTGCACCATGCACCGTAGCGGCCCGGCCGCCAGTTGCGGTGGCAAAGGAGGCGCCGGGTTGGCGCAGCTGCTGGCCGAGCAGCTGCAGCAATGCGGGCTGGATGTGGCGGTAGAAGAGATCAAGTGCCTGGTCAAATGCCAGGATGGCCCCAATTTGCGCCTGATGCCGGACGGCGTTAGCTGGAGCCATGTCGCCGCGGATGAAGTGACAGCGATCGTTGACAGCATCGCCAGAATTACCAAAGGCGGCTTGCAAAAGTAGACAGGTCTGTATACTATTTTCCGTGCTGGCGGCATGCCAGGAAAATTAATCTGAACAGGGAGGAATGAAATGGAAATTTTGCTGAAAGCCGCAGTCGGGATGATATTCGCGGTACTGACCATGGCCTGGCTTGGCACTTTTGCACGCTGGTTCGTCATCAAGGGCGTGGATGGCGGGCTGGTCAAGGATTACGGCGTGCTGGTCAAGGCGCACATCGATTTCGTGCTGATGTCGCTGTATTGCCTGGCAATTTATGCCGCCGCTAAAACCGCCGGCGTCGAATTGCCGGTAGCCGCCTGCTGGCTGATCGCGATTGGTGGCTTCACCAATCCGGGCGTATTCGTCATCGCCGCATTCAAGCCGGACTTCTGGCAGGCCATGTGGGTCAAGGTCTACACCCTGGCGTCATTCATCATTACCACGGTCGGCTTTATCTGGGCCAGCATCACCCTGTTTAACGGCGTGGCCTGAGGTAAGTAGATGGGCACTATCAGCCGGTGGTCATCGCCACCGGCGGGTAGTAGCACTCCACCTTGGTCGTTAGTTCCTGTAGTTCCCGTACTTGGCGTCCCGGTTCCGCCACCCACCCATCAACGATATTCTCCAGGAAAATGGAACGCTGATTGGCCGGCAACATCAGCGCTTGCGGGTACATGCACTGCCCTTGGCGGATGCGTTCCAGTGAGCCATGCAGGGCAACAATCTCGTCCGGGTTAGGACTGTCCACTGGCAGCATGGCCGTGAGTTGCGGTTGCTCTGCCGTGAAGGTTGGCGGGACAGGCGCTTGGCTTGTCCTATCGGCCACCAGCAGGCCCAATGCCGCCACCAGCACGAGCGTAGCCAGCGCTGCCTGTTGCGTCTTTGCCTTGGGCTTACGTGGAACCTTAAGCTCCATGTCCACCAGCAACTGCACGGCTTGCGCGGCATGCCGCAAGGCGCCGCACGCCGGCGAGCGCAGTTCTTCCTGTAAGGCGCCTATGGCCATGAACAATACCTGATAAGCCAGCGCCTCCGGGTTGGCGGCGCTGCCCGCCGCCGCTTGCTGCTGCAAGTAGCCCATCAGCAAGGGATAATTGTCGGGTGGGGTGGCGTGCTGCCACGCCTCGCGCAGATGCGGCGCATCAACCCAGTCTTGTAAAATAGCGAACAGCGCCATCAGCCGCTCCGCCGGGCTGCCGCCCGTGCGGGATAGCATCCTCACCAGCCACTCGGAATCGAGAATATCCATGTCAGTACGGCTTCCCAGCCATGCAAGGCTGGCGGGTGGCGGGGAAAAACATGTAGGGCAAGGGGTTCATTTCCAGCCCATTATAGAGGCTAGCGGCAAGCTGTCCACCTAAGCCGTTTAGGTGGCCGCAAGCAGGTGCGCTTGGCCGTATCGGCTTACTGCTCATCCACCTTCCCCCGCAATGCCTTGACCCGCCCGCGCTGAACTTTGCCCTCCATCCGCCGCTTCTGCGACCCCAAAGTCGGCTTGGTCGCCCGCCGTACCAGCGGCGGCCGTGCCGCGTGGCTCACCAGCGCATGCAGTCGGGTGATGGCATCCCTCCGGTTCGCCTCCTGGGTGCGGTAGCGCTGCGCCTTGATGATGACCACGCCGTCGGCCGTGATGCGCTGGTCGCGCAACTTCAACAGCCGCTCCTTCACCGCCTCCGGCAATGATGACGCCCCGATATCGAAGCGCAAATGCACCGCACTGGAAACCTTGTTGACGTTCTGCCCGCCCGCACCTTGGGCACGGACGAAAGTGAGTTCGATTTCGGTGTCGGGGATGGGGATTTCGTCTTGCATTTGGGTGGCTATTATGTCCCTGATTTCTTCGCAGGAAAATTGTGCGATGATTGCGTCTTTTATTTCACATTATCAGCGAAGCATGGCCGATCCCACATCACTCATCGTATCAGCGGCTGCCCTTGTAGTATCGATTGCAACCGCTTGGCTCACACTCTTTCGACGCGGCATCTTGAAGATGACCAAACCCACAGTAGTTTACTTTGGCGCAGATGGCCCGATAAAGCTCGGTGAAGATGTCCCTAGGAAAATTCACCTTCGATCGCTGATGTATAGCACCGGAAAGCGGGGGTGCGTGGTTGAGGCAATGTTTGTAACCCTACGCAGAGGTGAGTCCCGCCAAAATTTCAATATCTGGGTTTACGGCGATGCCACGCTTTCCCGTGGCAGTGGTTTGTTCGTCGGAGAAACTGGCGTGGTGTGCAACCATCATTTTTTACTCCCGGCCGACGGAACTCAGTTTCAATTTCTCGCGGGGGAATACCAAGTCGATGTGTTTGCAACCCTCGTTGGTAGTGCCAAGCCGCACAATCTGTGTTCAATCACGCTCACACTATCAGATGCGGTTGCCCAACAACTACTCACCCCAGAGAATGGCGCATATTTTGACTGGGGGCCAGATTCCCAGCAATACTCCGTACACGTAAAAAAATCTCGGTACATCCAAGAGCTACCTGATTTTATCGTTCCTAGTAACTAACTCTTCAGTCGGCGAGTTACGGCGCCTTACGCCTAACACCATCCCTTCCCCTGCTGCCGCGCCGAGCAGCACAACCAAGACGGGAGCTTTCGGCGAGCACTGTTTGAGCTCCGCGACAAGCCGCGTTTTGTGCGGCTTGTTAGGGCGAGTTGCGCAGCCGCCCGGCTTGGTGAGCAGCGAAGGGAACCCCGAAGGGGCGCGACAGGGGGTGCCTTTTTGTTGAGTTACTGATCCGGGGTGAGATAAATAAGGGGGGTGGAGTGAGATAAGTCTGGGATGTGGTGGGATTTGGTGGGATTAGACGGGATGGGGATTTAAAATTAATTGCGACAGGCGAAAATAAAAACGCCGAAAAAATTAGCCGGCAATTGAACGGATGTGTTGGTTGATAATGGCCACGATGTCCAGTTTGTCCTGGTCGGTTAAATTGAAAAACGGGCGGGCTGGGGTGCCGGGGTGGTTTACTTGTTTTACAGGGTGGCCTGCGCCTAGCCAGTATAGTGCTTTCTTGTTTTTTGGTTTAATGATGTGCGGGCGTGTTTTATTCTGTTGATAGATGGCGTACTTACGGTTGGTGCCGACGCCGGCAGTATTGGATGTACTAAATGGCGTAATGGATGCGGCGAGTTTGCCGCTTTTTTGAAGCAGCTTTGCACCGGCACCACGTTGCGCTCTTGTTGATCTTGCCATCGGTGCCCATTTCGGGCGGCCTTCGTTGGCGAAATTATCTTCGGTGGAACGCAGCATCTGTTGCGCAATTCTGGCTGTAGCGACGCTTTGATCCTGGCCGAACTTGGCCAGGCGATCAAACGCGCTGACAACGGCGCGGTCGTCTACTTTAAGTGCAACCAGGCTCAATGGTAGGCCGCCTTTCCGGGGTTGTAGTCCCAGCCGACATCGGGGGTGATGATTTTACCGGTGGCCGGATTCTTATATCCGCGCACCGTCTCACTGGCCATGCTGCCGTCGCGGCGTTTCCAGGTCTTTTCAACATCCTCCATACGTCCTTCACCGCTGCTGGTTGTAAAGTCGCCACGCTCGCGCTGGAAGTCTTCGCGGCTTGAGGCAGACCAGCACCTTTTGGTTGACGCAGATTCCAGGAACGTGGCTGATGTCGTATTCGCGTCCCTTGAAATCAATGGTCATGAATTCGCTGACCTTGCGCTCGATCGGCACGGTGCGGGCCAGTTCGCGGCATAGTTCCAGCGGCGGGGCGATGCGCAGCTGGTCTTCCTTGATGCGCATCCAGGCGCCATAGCGGGTCATGCCGTGGCGGCTGTGTTCATGGCTGGCATTGAACATGTGCATCCAGCGCCTGGCCTGGAAGTTGAGTTCATCCAACGATTGGACGTCGAGGCCTTTGAGGCAGCCTTCAAATTCACATTCGATGATGTCGTGGGACTTTTCTACCGAGCCGGTGGCGCGGGCATTGCCCGGAAGGTGCCAGCGCAGATCGATTTGCAGGCCGCGGCACATGTTCTTGAATACGCCGGCTGTATTGGCACATCCGGGGTCAACGTAGACTTTGAACGGTACCCCGTAGAATGGGTAGGTTCCGCGCTGCTGGATGGCGTTGAGGAAAACTTGCGCCACGTTGGCGCCGGACTCGCCGCCGAAGACATATTCGACATAGATAGCGCCGGTGCAATGGTCTACCACGGCGTAGCGCCAGACGCGATCCATTTCCACTTTCCTGAAATTGGCCGGTTTGTTTTTTTCAAACACCGCTGCATCCATGACCTGCAGCCCGCCCTTGGGAAGGTAATAGAGCACACAGAGCGAGGCATCCAGCTGCCACAGGTGGTTGGGATGCCTGGAGGCCATCTGGATGGCAGGCGGCGGCGCGGTCAGGGTTTCGATATCCAGCCCGTAGCCTTTCAAGCCGCGCCGGATGGCGGATATGGATAGCGGGAAGAATTCGCCGGTTTCCTCGTCGGTGCGCCCGGCGTTGATCTCGCCGTTGGAGCGCAGGATTTTCACCGCGCGTTCCAGCGTGGCCAGGCGCTTGCCGTTGGCGCGCGTGTTGTAGCGCATGTAGGCGGCGATCAGTTCGGCATCTTTGTATTCCAGCGCGGTTTCGCCACTATCAGACCGGCGCTTGCGCGGGTTGGCGACGGCTACGCCCTTGATCTTGCGCATCAGCGTGGCACGGGTGATCCCCAGCTCGGCACAGGCGGCGCTGTAGATCGCCGTCTTGTTGCCATGCCCGGCGATGCGTGCGGCTTGCGCGATTTCTACCAGGCGTTCGGTGAGGGCTGGGGATGACATGGTTAGTTGGCCTTTCCAGACCCGTTCTGGCCTGCCAATCCCGCTTGCGCGGCTTGCCATTCGTCAGCCGCTTTTTGCATCACGGCATCCGCTCCCGGGCGCAGCCAGAGCGGAGTTGGGTCGCTGTCAGGCGATGACTTGGAAAGGCCGAAGTCTTCGCGGACTTTAAGGATGGCCAGTTCGATCTGTGCCACCAGGCCAAGCATGTACTCTTGATGCTCGCCGCCGTTGTCCAGGGCGTGCTCGGTGAGGGCGCGGAAAGATGGGATCAGCTGGTTGAGAATGGTGTGCTCGGCCATGAACGCATGCACGCTGGCCTCGGTGCGCAGCTCCCTGGCGATGTCGTCCGGCGGCAAGGTGGCGACGCGCTGTTCTTTTTTCATGAGCTTGGCCGCCAGGTTGTCAATGGCGGCATTCTTATCCGTCAGAATGCGACCGGTGGCTTCTTCGTTCTGGCGGGCTTCGCGCAGGGCGGTCTTGAGTTGGCTGTAGGTCATGATTTCGATGTCGTCCAACGTCAGGCCGCGCACGGATTCACCATCTGCAAGCTGGATTAGTTCGTCATCGTCCATCGCTAACAATTCCAGCAACTTGGATTGACTGCCGATCTTGTCGGTCAAAAGCGGCAAATTTACGCTTTTGGAAAACTTGAACGCAGCCTTCATAAGGCGCTGCGCCAATCGTAAATCTATCCCCAGCAACTCGACCCGTTGCTGAAACTCACCATGCGGCGTGAGTTCCTTGAGGATCAGCAGGCGCTTGCCCAGCTCCAGGCAGGCTTCGGCGGTGCGGCGCTGGTAGAAGCGGATTTCATCTTCCAGTGCGCCGACGGTCAGGGCACCGTCATAGCCGAGCTGGTGGGCTACGGCGTGGGCGTTTTCATTAGCCTGCGAGGTGGCCAGCGCCAGCGCGTTGACTTTTTCCATGTCGGCGGCCATCTGGCCGTGGTCGAATGTGTCTTGCGTGGGTTCCGGTGCTTTCCTGGGTTGCCTTGCCATTTTTATCTCCTAGTTTTCGCGGGTGTAGCGGTTACGGGCTTCTTCGACGCGCCGGGCGGCGATGTCGATGTTGTTGAGGATGGCCAGCGCCCTTTGGCCGATGCGGGGGGCGATGCGGGCGTTTTCGTTGTGCGGCATGCGCTCGGCAATGCCGGCTTCGACCAGGTTGTGCAAGTCGCGGGTGATGCAGCTGGGGCTGGCGCCGACGGCCTTGGCCAGCTGGCTGGGGGATATGCCTTCAATCTCATGGCCGAACATGGCGAGCATGACCTTGAGCACGCGTTGCTGGCCGGCGTTGTCGTAGCGGTGTTTGGCCATCATTGCTCCTCGGCTACGAAATCAAGTTCGGGTTGCAGGTGTTTCTGCACGTTGGCGTGGTGCCAGCCGGTGGCCTGCATGTGGGCGACCAGGGCATCCATTGTTTCGTTGGTGTCGGTTGCCCCTTTGTAGAAACCAGCCAGCAAGGTCATGGCGCTGTGGAAGCTTTGGTTCAGTTGCATCATGTCGCCGTCGGTGATGGCCTTGCCGGCCGGGATCGGGATCAGCAGGTTGCCGTCGCTGTAGGCCATGTAGCGGGTAACGAAATTGCAGCGGCAGGCCAGCTGATAGCTGCGGATGCGGTTGAGCGGCATGCTTCCGTTGGCCAGCCACTTGTAAAGGATGTCGGCGGTGACGCCCATTTCATCGGCGATGCGCTCGATGGAGAGGTTGTGCATTTCCTTGGCGTAGTCCTTGCACAGGCGCAGCGCCTCGGTATGCGACCTTGGAATTACCTTTTTCCAATTTCTGGCCATTTTTCTAAATGCCTCCGGGGATTGGTTTCGAAACAAATGCTGGTTTTTGCCCTATGCAAAGCCTTTGCTCGGTTGCAAAATGGCGGCAAGTCAAAACGAGCGAGGTCATCTATGCAGCTCTACGCAATTGGTCACGGGAGACATATCTGCCCGGCCATAAAACGTGAATGGAAATACCGGTTGCTTGTGCGATTGCCTTGGCAATGCGAGATGACTTAGTGCGCCCATGAACGACGAGTGAGACGGCGTTGTGAGAAACGTCGAGTTTCTCGGCAATGCTGGATTGACTGGTGCCAGCCTTCATCAAGGCGGCGCGTATGTCTGCTGGGTGCATTTTTTACGGGCTTTTTCCGGTTACGGTTTCAAGTTGAAACCAGTATAAGGGTTCAAAATGAATCATGTCAATAGTGATAAAACAAATAAATTCCATCGTGAATCAGTGGAGGGGTTTGATGCTGTTCTCGGCAGAATGATGAAGGTGCTGGGGAATCCATTATTCAGAAGCTACGGGGAGGCGCTTGATGTCTCTGAAAATACGATAAAAACATGGAGAAGGCGCGGTGCGGTATCGTTGAAATATCTGGAAGGTTTTTCCCGTGAGCACAATGTCTCTTTGGATTACCTACTGAGAGGGGTTGAGGTTCAAGATGAATCCGCTGGTGGTTTTGTGCCGGAACGAGCGAGTTACCAGGTCAACGATGAGCCAAGGGGAAGATCGTCTTCAAAAGAATCTGTTCTGATCCACCAGTTCAATGTGAAGGGTAGCGCCGGGTATGGCACCGTGGTTTACGATGAGCAGGCGATTGGATACCTTGAAGTCAGCCGCTCTTGGGTGCGTGACGTGCTGCATGCAGAGCCGGGGAAGGTAGATATCATCAAAGTGGATGGCCATAGCATGGAGCCTACGTTGGCCGATGGTGAGCAGGTTCTGGTAGATCGGCGTTGCGACCACTTCGACAATGATGCGGTGTACGCCATTCAGTATGACGGCCACCTCAAAATCAAGCGGGTGCAGATACGGTTCGATGGATCTGTGGCAATCAAGAGCGACAACCCAGCCTACGATACCGAGGTGCTAACCTCTGAACAATCCGAGCTGCTGCGGGTTATCGGCAAGGTGTTGCCGTGGAAGTTTGGAAAGTTCAAGCTGTAGGCATGCGGCTAAACCACTAAAGAGGGAATTATCTTAAGAGGGATATATGAAAGAGGTGATTTTTATTGGTGGAGCACTGGCATACCTAGGGTATGTCCTGGTTGCCAAGCGGGGGCAGCCAGACTTTAAAGGCTGGTTAACCGGGGCCATCGTCGGATTGGTTGGTGTGGGGCTGGCTGTTTGGATACCAAATGCATATCAGCATTCATCTACTACTGAAGCCAGATCAATCCCTAATGCCGACACAACCGTAATACCGGAGACCAAGCGGCCTCCAGAATTTGAATTTACGTCACTCGCGGATGCGATTGTGGCATTCAAATCCAAGATGACTGATTTCGATGATGCCGATATTAGCCAAGGCGCTGCTTTTCTTGCTTTGTGGGGTGCAAAGCATATGAGCTGGGAGGAGTTGCAAGCGGTTGACCAAGGGAAATATGCGCTGGTGATGAAAGACCCGGATAGCCAGCGCGGTAAACGTCTATGCACTCATGGCGGAATTATCGAGATCGAGGTTGATAACGGCATTCAGGATAAGGTGTATCTGGGCGGTATGATTGACGAAGCTGCGCGCGTTTACCGATTTGTGGCAGTTAAATCTACAGGTGATCTGGTCGGTGGTAGTGTGGCCAGATTTTGCGGAATTGTCACCGGGAAAAATAATTACCAGAATAGTGGTGGTGGCGTAGAGCATGCGGTGCATCTGGTTGGCATGTTCGATTTGCCTGAAAACAAAAAGTGAATAGTTGCGGCTTCATATTGGCCATGTTGGCCATTTTGTTTAGTGGGGTAGCCGATGCCGGGCAGTATCGGAGTTATGCGGCGAAGCGGGATTTCAAGGCGGCGCATCCTTGCCCGGCGAACGGGAAGACCAAGGGGTCTTGTCCGGGGTATGTGATGGATCATGTCAAGCCGCTGTGTGCGGGGGGTGCGGATGACCCCAGCAACATGCAGTGGCAGACGCTGAAGGATTCGAAAAAGAAGGACAAGGTGGAGCGCAGGATGTGCTCGCACAAGAAAGCGCATCAGGCGGGTTTTGCCGGACGGGTGGCTACAAGGGCACCCGTTTGTTGTTTTGAGGCCGTATAAAGTTTTATAAAACGGTTTTAGAGGGGGTTTGGGGTGCGCGGGCGGAGGGGTTTTCGCTGATTGCATCCCTTGCTTGTATTTTCCTGCTTTGAAAGTGCCCTCACCCTAACCCTCTCCCGCTTGCGGGAGAGGGGATCACCCCCTCCTCTTCACTGACCATTCCCAAGATTTAAAAGCGCCCTCACCCCCACCCCTCTCCCGGAGGGCGAGGGGTGACAACGACGCGACGGGGGTCGCCCTGCGCGCAGTTTTCCGTCCGGCACAAACTGTGCCCCATGAACACACCGAACCTTGTACCGCTCAAGCCTTTTGATGCTTTCAAGCCCGGCAGCTTTGTTGCCAACGATGGGCGCAAGCTGACTTTTCAACCCAGCGTGATTGATGAGCTGGCGGAGAGTTACGATCCGGCCGTTTTTGCCGCGCCGATTGTGGTGGGCCACCCGAAGACGGATTCACCGGCTTATGGCCATGTGGGGGCGCTGGGTAAATCCGGCGAGACCCTGCAGGTGATGAAGAGCGAGGTGACGCCGGAATTCGCGGCGGCGGCCATCGGCGAGAAGCGCTACAACAAGATCAGCATCAAGATGTTCCTGCCGGATTCCCCGGCCAATCCCAAACCTGGAAAACATTACCTGCAGCACGTCGGCTTCCTGGGCGGCGTGCCGCCTGCGGTGCCTGGCATGGCGCCGGTGGCGCTGGCGGCGAGCGATGACGGCAGCGTGGAGTTCAGCGTGGCTTTCGATTACGAGGATCGCGTGGTCGCGCGGCTGTTCCGCAGTTTGCGCGACTGGATGATCGGCGAGAAAGGCGTGGAAACCGCCGACCGCGTGTTGCCGGATTGGGATGTCAACACGCTGGCCGAGGCGGCCGTGCAGGAAGAAGAAGGGGATCAACCACAAGCCGCATTTTCGCAACAAGTAGCACCCCTACCCTCACCCCCTGCCCCTCTCCCGCTTGCGGGCGTGGGGAGCACATCCACGAAAGGAGTTGAAATGTCTGGACAAGCAGCGGCGGATGACGCCGCGTTGAAACTGCGCGAGCAGGAACTTGCCGCGCGCGAGGCCGCCCTGGCGGAAAAGGAAAAGGCGGCCCAGGGCGCCGAGTTTGCGGCGTATGCCGACAAGCTGGTGTCCGAGGGGCGTTTGCTGCCGGTGCAAAAGCTGGCGGTGACGGAAATCCTGACGGCACTGGCAGAGCGCAAGGAGCCTTCGGCCGCTTTTGCCGCCGGCGACGAAAACCACGGCAAAACGCCGCTGGAACTGGCGCAAGGTCTGCTGGCCGCGCTGCCGGTGCAGGTGAGCCTGGGTGAGCTGAGGAAGCCGAAAGAGGGTGCAGCTGCACAAGCAGCGAGTTTCTCGACGCCAGCCGGATACAGCATGTCGCCCGAGGATGCGGAGCTGTACCAGGCCGCAGTCGAGTATCAAGCATCACACCCAGGCGTTGACCTGATTACTGCGGCTTTGGCCGTTAAACCTAAGTGAAAGGAAAATAAGTCATGAGTGCTCAAGCCTTGAGTTTGATGACATTGAACCTCACCGCGACAGCGGCGGTTGTGAAGTATCGCGCGGTCACGATGGGTGGCGCCAACGGCGCGGCCGACCTGCTTGGCGTGTCGCTTACCGATGCCAATACAGGCCAGATGTTTCCGGTCGTTACGCATGGCACGGCCATTATCGAGGCCGCCGGTGCGATCGCGGCTGGTACCAAATATCTCACGGCGGCAGCCGATGGACGCGCGCAAGCCGGTGGAGTTGTTGCCGCTTGCCTGGGCAAGCTGAAGCCCGGACAAAGCGCTTCCGCTGCCGGCGACCTGGTCGAAATCGTCCTCACACCAACCGTTTAACAAGGAGAAAAGACATGCTTAACCAACAACAGGGGCGGGTGATTGACCCGATTCTGACGACATTCGCGCGCGGCTACTTGCAGAACGATCTGATCAGCAGCCTCATTTTTCCCGAAGTCGATGTGCCTGTTTCGGGCGGCCAGGTGATTACCTTCGGCAAAGAAGCGTTCATGCTTTACGACACGCAACGGGTTCCGGGCGGGTCTACAACACGCATCGAAATCTCCTATAACGGGCAGCCCTATGCCCTGGAAAACCATGCGCTGGAAGTGCCGGTGCCGGATGAGCTTGGCCGCGATGCGATGATTGTTCCTGGTATCGACTTGGCTCAGGAGAGCCTGGGCGTCGCCCTGGACGCAATCATGCTGCGCCGTGAATACCAGGCGGTGCAGCTGGCCTCGAACGCCGCCAATTATGCTGCCAGCAACAAGCTGGCGCTGAGCGGCGTGACGCAATGGAGCAACGCCGCATCGACGCCTAAAAATGACCTGGTGACTGCGAAAGCAGCCATCCGCGCGGCCACCGGCAAGTTTCCGAACGTGGCGGTTCTTCCGCCCGGAGGCATTGCGAAACTCGACAACCATGCACTGATTCGTGACCGGCTGAAATTCACGAGTTCCGACAGCGTCAACGCCGACATGCTGGCACGCTATTTCGAAGTCGACAAGGTGGTGGAATGCAACGCGGTCTATGCGACCTCGGCCAACGCCAACATGAGCGACGTCTGGGGCAATAACGTGCTGTTCGCCTATGTCGCGCCAGCACGCGGAACAGCGCGCTCCGCGCGCACACCATCGTTCGGCTATACCTATCGGCTGCGTGGCCATCCTTTCGTCAAGGTGCCGTATCGCGATGAGAACCGCGAATCCTGGGTGTATGGCGTCCATTACGAACGCGCCCCGGTGATTGCTGGAGCTGGTGCCGGATTCCTTCTTCAGAACGTGTTTTAAGGGAGGAGTGACATGAAAGACTACATCTGCAATACCCCGTTGGCCGGGATCGAAGACAAGCCGCTCCCGGTTAACGCCAGGGTATCTCTGAAAGATGAAGATGCGCAGCCGTTGCTGGAGCTGGGTGCGATTCGGCTTGCCGATGAAAACTCTGATTCCGCTTCAGCACCGACAGCCTCCACAGTCACTACCCAGGCCGATGACGCCGAACGCATGGCTGCGATCAAGGATGCCATCGGGAAAATTGATCCGACGGACAAGGCTTCCCATACCACGGACGGCCGGCCGACTACGGCAGCGATTGTTGCTATTACCGGCTGGGACGTATCCGCCAAGGAGCGTGATGCGGCCTGGGCTGAACTGAGCGCTCCGGCTGCCTGATGAGCTACGCCACACCCGATGAGTTTGTTGACGGGTTCGGCCTGCGGGAAACCAATATGGTCGCGGATCGTGACCAGGACGGGTTTTATGAGCCGGGGGTAGTGCAGGCGGCGCTGGATGATGCCAGCCAGCAGATCAACTATGCGGTGGGGCAGAAATGCCCGCTGCCGCTGCCGGAGAGTACCTCGGCCGAAGTGAGGGGGATGCTGCGGCGCTGGTGCCTGGATATCGCGCGTTACCGTTTGACCGGGGCTTCCGGGGTGGTGGTGACGGACGATATTTCCGACCGCTACAAGGAGGCGCGCGCTGACCTGGACAAGGTGATCGCGGGCAAGTTGCTGATCTGCCAATTGGGTGCGACGGCTGCCGACGGCAGCGGCGGGCTGAATGTGGATGACGGCAGCGCCGGGCGGGCGGAATCGGAAAGCGCCGGGCGGATTTTTACGGTGGGGCAGAACGCGGGCTTTATGGGGTTGCTGGGATGAGTGTGATCGGCGCGGTGGAGGATGCGATCATCGCGCGGCTTGATAAAACAGTCGGGCTGCATCCGGCAAATGCCTGGCCGTACCGGGTGCCGACCATTGCCAGCTACGGCGGGCAAATCGCGGTGGACGATGCGGGAAACCCGACGGTGATGGCGACTTTTAACATGCCGGCGCTGTTCGTGGCGTTTGGCGATTTCAGGATGGAGAAAGCCCTGGGCGAGCGCACGGGTAACTACAACCTGGACTATGTGGTGTATTGCGCCGCTTACAACACGCGCAACGAACGGGCGCAGCGGCAAGGCGCTCCGCATGAGGTGGGGACGTACCAGCTGGCGGAGGATGTGGCCGGGATACTGGCCAACCAGCGGCTGGGGCAGCCGATCAAGCCGTTGCGGGTGAAGCGCATCGAGCCGCTGTTCGGTGCGCGGCGCAACGAGGCGAAGGCGGTGAGCGTTGTTGCGGTACACCTGACCAGCCAAGTGCAGTGGGAGGCCGACCTGCCGGATTGCGCGGTGGTGGAGGGCATGGCCGAGTTGCAGAGCATTGCCGATGGGTTTTACCTGCCCGGCGAGAACGATCCGCGCGTCAGCGCTGAATTTAACCTGGAGAACCCCGTATGAACGACAACATTATTTACATCATCGGCAGCCCGGACGTGGCGCTGCCGCTGGAAGGCCGGCCCGGACAAGTGGCCGGTGCCACGGCGACGCCGGTGGAGGATAGCCACTATTACCGCCGCGCGATCCTGGACGGCGATATCCGGCTAGCGACCGATGAGGAAATCGCCGCGCTGGATGCGAAAACCCAAGCGGAGGCGGAACAGGCTGCGGCAAGTGCCGCCGAGCAAGCCCCCAAGACCGGTAAAAAGGAGAACAAGCAATGAGCACCACCATCTTTTTCGACACGATCCCGGCGAGCATCCGCAAGCCGCTGACGTATGCGGAATTCAACCTGAAGCTGGCCAACCAGGGATTGTCGGCGAATTTGCAGCCGATCGTGATCCTGGCGCCGAAGCTGGCAGCCGGTACGCTGGCGGCCGCGACGCCGACGCAGATTTACAGCAACAGCGATGCGGACACTTATGCCGGCGTTGGCAGTATCGCGGCGGAAATGGCGCGGCACCTGCTGGCCACCAATCCTTATGCCACGCTGTGGCTGGTGCTGGTGGATGATCCGGCCGGCGCGAATGCGACCGCTTCGGTGGTTTATTCCGGGACGATTACCGGCGCCGGTACCGAGGCGGTGTGGGTGGATGACGAAAAGGTGGAAATCGCCACGGCGGCGACCGATACGGCAACGACGATTGCCGCAGCAATGGCGGCGGCGATCAATGCGCGGCCGTGGCTGACGGTGACGGCCGCAGCGGCGACCGGTACGCTGACTTTGACTTCTCGCCACAAGGGCTTGCTGAATAATCAGCTGCTGATCAACGCATCCGGCAGCACGGTGGGCGCGGCGCGGGCGGTGACGCAGTTTGCGAGCGGTACGCTGGCGCATGATGTGGCGGCGGCATTGACCAGCATCTTTACCGCCGGGCACAAGATCATCGCTTCGGCTTTCAACGATGCGACGACGCTGACGGCGATCCGCAATCATGTGAATACGGTTTCCAATTCGGTGGAAATCCGGGGTTGCCGCGCCTGGTTCGGCAGCAATGGTTCGGTGGCAAATTCGACTACGCTGGCCAGCGGCCAGAACGGCTGGCTGCTGCACGAAGCGCTTGCCCGTTACACGCAAAGCAAGGGTGCGCGCAGCGCACCGTGGAATATCGCGGCGGCGATGGCGGCGGTGGACGCTTTCGAGGAAGACCCGGCGCGTCCGCTGAATACCTTGCCGCTGCCGACGCTGGCGGTGCCGGATCGGGTGGATGTGCTATCGCGCAGCGAGCAGGAAGCCATGCTTTACGCCGGGGTGACGCCGATCGAACCGGGGCCGGGCAACCTGATGCAGGTGGTGCGGGCCATTACCACCTACACTACCAGCGCCGCCGGTGCGCCGGATGCGGCGCTGCTGGACATCACCACGCCGAAGACGATGTTCTACTTCCGCGAGCTAGTGGTGAACGACCAGAAAATCCGCTTTGGGCGCGAGAAGTTCTCGAAGCGGGTGGCGAACGCGATCAAGCAGCGTGCCTACGAGATCGCCAAGCAGCTGGAAGACCTGGAAATCCTGCAGAACGTGGACGACTACAAGGATCAGTTCGTGTGGGAGCCGGATTCGCAGAACCCGAACCGGTTGAAGCTGAAGGTGCCCTCCCCTATCGTGCCGGGCTTGCACCTGATCGCCAGCCGGTTCGATTTGTATATTTCGCCGGCGAAGAACTAACGCTTTTTTAACCCAACCCCGCCCTCTCCCTTACCCTCTCCCAGAGGGAGAGGGGATCAAATTAAATGCGGGAGAGGGGGTTAAATAGGGTAATTAAAAGGAGAACGACATGGGTATCAGTACCAAGGAATATTGCGGCACGATTGTGCTGGAGGTGGACAGCGCCGAGTATGAGGTGATTTCGGTGGACGTGACGGCGAAATCCACGCGCAAGCCGGTGAAGACGATGAACAGCAAGCTGCGGCCGTTGGGCAGCACCTGCGGCACGTGGGAATACGATTTATCGCTGGAGTGCGCGATCCCGCTGGACGGTTCGGAGCCGCTCTGGAAGGACATCACGAACGCCACGGTGACGCTGTACCCTGGGTGCGATGCGGCCGGTGGCCTGCGCGAAATCTACGTGGGGTGCTGCGTGAGCGAGATCGGCAGCAAGTACACGGTGGAAACCGAGGCACGCCGCTCGATCAAGATGCACGCGCTGGACAAGCTGGAGCAATAAGCGATGAGCGATTTGCTGGAGCGGTTGAAGGCGGGGCGGGCGGCGCTGGGCAGCGTGACGGTGAACGGCGTGGCGTTCGGGCTGCGGCTGTTGACCGAGCAGGATTATTTCGAGGCCGGGCTGACGGTGGATGCGGCAATGAAGGCCAAGTCCATCGCGCTGGACGTGGGTACAGCGGATTTGTTCGAGGCGGAGAAGGCGGCGCAATTGACCTGCCGTTTCTTGGTTGATCCAGCCGATGGCAGCCCGGTGTGCGCCGATGCGGAAGCTGCCCGCGCCGCTTTTACGCGCGGCGAGAACGAGGTGGTGGTCAACGCTTACCTGGAATTCGAGAAAGCGCATTCGCCCAGTGGACGGACGCTGACGGATGCCGAGTTTGGTGCGCTGTTCGAGGAGGTAAAAAAAAATCCCGGGACGCCACGTTTGAACGATTCAAGTTCCGACACGCTGAAAAGGCTTATCACTTATTTGGTGAACCCGCCTGCCGCCTGACCGACGGGCAGTGGCTTTACGTGCTGGGGATGGTGATGGCGGAAGACGGTGACGCTAAGAGTGGCGAGGCGCAGACCAAGACGCGCACAGCCAGCCGGAGATTAAGCGACCCGGCGCCAAAATGAGCTGGCCGAGCAGCCACAGGGGAAAATAGACCAGCCAGGCGAACACACCCGCTGCCGCGCCCGGGCCATCCAGGCAGAGCGCCAGCCAGGCAAGCAAGCAAACCAGCAAAAGGTATGTTCCCATGAGCAATACGCTCCAATATATTCTGACGCTTAACGGTAGCCAGTTTAATGCCGGCGCCCGTACAGCGCAAGACGCGGTGGGACGGCTGGCTTCGCGCGGCAAGGCCCAGATCGCGGATCTCTCTCGCAGTGTCAGTGGACTTTATCAGCAGCTCAACGGTTTTTCGGCGATCTCCCAATTGGCGGTGGCGGCCGGCGGCATGGCGCTGCTGCGCAATGCGCTGGATGCCAACCTGGAGTTCGAGAAGAAAATCCTCGAGATGAAGCAACTGGCCGATATGACGCAAGCGCAGGCGGCCGGGATGCGCGATTTCGCCATCAAGAAATCCGGCGACCTTCTTTCCACGCCGCAGGAAATTGCCGAAGGCATGCGCACGCTGGCCAACGCCGGCATGAAGTATGACGCCATCAGCGGCACGATCGAGGAGGCCGCGCGCGCGGCGCTGGTGTTCCGATCGACGATTTCCGATATCGCCAACATGGATTTCGACATCCAGCAAAAATTTAACATTGACCCATCGCGTATGAAGACGATGCATGAGATGTTGTATTACCACTCCAAGCAGGGCCGGTTCGAGGCGAAAAGCCTGTCTTCCTTTGCTCCTGATTACCTGAACGAGATGCGCAAGGTCGGGATCGGCGGAGAATCCGGCTTGAACTTTGCCGGGGCGCTGACGCAGGTGATGCAGCAGATCGCGCCGGCAACGCAGCCGGGGGAAGTGGCGACGCTGATCAAGCATGGCCTCGGGCACATGACGATGCCGCATTACGTGAAGGGTTTGGCCAAGTTTGGCATCGACATCAAGAAATTCATGCCGAACGGCAAGTTCTACGGCGAAGGCGGCGTGCAGGGGATGCTGGATCTGGCCGATGAGATGAAGAAAAAGGGTCTGGATAACCCGTTCAAGATGGGCAAGGCCGGGTTCCGGGAGCAGTACACGCAGAATTTCTGGCGGCAAATGATGGATAACTCGGCCAAGATCAGGGAGCAGATGCAGTTGGCTACCAGCAGCGCCGGCGGCAACGTGATTGACCGGGACGTGAAGGAAATGAAAAATAGTAATTTCGGCAAGCTGCTCGAGGCTAAAGGCAGGATCGAATCGGCCAAGACCGGGGAATCTGCGACTAAGGCCACCGGCTGGTGGTCGAATGCGGTGAATTGGGCAAGCGAGCACCCATCCCAAGCGGCGGTTGGCGGGCTGGGTGTATTGATGGGCGGGCGGCTGGCGTGGAAGGGATGGAATGGTCGCGGCCAAGGTGCGGGAGGTCTGTCTGGCGGGTTGCCTGGTGGCGCGCAGCCGGTATTCGTGACTAACTGGCCGGGGGTGCCGAATGCCGGGTTGCCGGGGGCGGAAGGCAGCGCCGGCGGGGGGGCTGCCAAGGCAGGGAAGTTTTCGCGCTTTGGGGCGGGGATCAAGGGGGCGTTGAAGTTTGGCGCGCCGGTCGCGCTGGCATTTGGCGCGGCCGATGCCTACAGCACCTACAGCAACGATGCGTTGAACGCCGAGCAGAAAAAGCAGGAGTACAAGCGTGCGGCGGCTGGTACCGCTGGTTCGATTACCGGGGCGGCGATCGGCGGCGGGATCGGGGCTTTGTTCGGCGGGTTCGGGGCTGTCCCTGGGGCGCTGATCGGCGGCGCGATCGGCAATGCGATCGGCGAGTGGATGGTTAAAAACGATGCGGCCGGCGGTAACAGGCAACCTATCGTGGTGGAAACCAATTTACACTTGGACGGCCAGGTGGTGGCTAAAACCGTGAATGAGATCAACGGCAGGGAGGCGAGCCGGCAATGAGTTGGCAAGAGCGTATGTCGTTGCAGCCGGCATCTTTCCGGGGTGTTGGTTTCGATGTTATCCGAAGCAACGACGAGATCAATTACCGCTACGCGCAGCATAGCTATCCTTACAAGGCGGGCGCCAATATCGAGGATACCGGGCGCGATCCGCGAACCATTTTCATGACGGCGGTGTTCTGGCAGGACAATTACGAAGAGCTGCTGACAGCCTTGCTTGCAGTACTGGACCAGCCTGGCAGCGGGGAATTGATCCATCCGGTGTTCGGCGCCATCCATGCCAAGGTGGTTGAAATCTGCGCGCCGTTTTTTGCGGAGGAGCCGAATTACTGCGGGTTGCAGATACAGTGGATCGAGGATGCGCTGGATGCGCCGCTGTTTAACCTGGTGACGGTAAGCAACCAGGCGGCGGGGATTGATGCGCGGATCGATGCGGCGGTGGAGGCGAGTATCCCGCCGTTTGAGACTGCGATTGCCAAAACCGAGAGTTACAGCTTTATTGCGGACAAGGAAAACGCCTTGCAGGCAATGAAAACCGCTATTGATGAGATGCAGGCGAAGGTGCGTGCCCTGGGGGCGCCGGCATTCCAGGTACTGGGTTCGCTGACAGCCGATGTGGATTATGTGTTGAGCGCAGTTTCGTTTATCCAGGATATGCAGGGCGGGTTGCTGGCCAGCGTTGATGCGTTGTGGGGTCGGGTGCAGTTGGTGCAGTACATCCCGGCCATGCTGGTTGCGGTGCTGTCGCAGAACGGGAGTTCTCCCAGCACCAAGGCGGTGGTGCCGAGCTGGCAGGAGACGCGCGACCACATCCGGCAACCGATCCTGCAGCAGCAGTACGTTGATGCGGACAATGTGACGCGCGACCGGCATCCGGCGGTGATGGCGCAGGTGCAATTGCAGCAGGCACTGGCGCTGGCTCGGGCGGCGAACGATTTTCTGGCGAGCGATGAGGCGGCCAAGCTGACGCCACGCGAGATTGCGGCGGTGGCGGCCGAGGCGCGGACGGATATCGAGGCGGCGATGACGGCGTGGCGTGGGCAGTACCCAGACCTTAACGATGCACGGCCGGTGACGGAGGCGCTGAAGCGGATTGCGGTGGATCTGCAGGCGCTGGCGGAAAGCGTGATTAACCGGCATCCGCCGATGGTGCAGCGGGCGACCAATGCGCCGGGGAACCTGCGTCTGATCGCGCATTGGTGGTATGCCGATGCCTCCCGGGCGGATGAGCTGCTGCGGCTCAACCCGGAAATCCAGCAGCCCAACTTTATCGAGCCGGGTACCCGGATTAACGCTTATGCCCGGTGACGTCATCAGCCTGGAAGTGGGCGGGATGACGCGCGACACTTGGGAGAGCTATCGCATTGATTCGGATTTGCTGACGCCGGCGGATGGCTGGGAAGTGAATCTGGGCAGGATCGGCGAGGCGCTGCCGGCGTATATCCACGAAGGGGCGGACGTGAAGCTGCGGCTGGATGATGCGCTGATCCTGACCGGCAGCATCGACACGATCACCGATACGACCAACAAGGCGGCCGGCACCACCGTTGCCCTTACAGGCCGGGATGCCGGGGCGCTGCTGATTGATTGCTCGGCTGAAATCCTGACGCTTAACGAATCCACGCTGAAACAGATCATCACCAAGGCGGTGCTGCCGCTGGGCATCAGCAAGGTGCGGTGGCAGGCGCCGGAGAAGACGGTGCGCACACGGGTGCATACGGAGCCGGGGCAATCGGTGTGGGAGTGGCTGCAGGCGGCCTGCGAGGCGAACAATGTGTGGCCGTGGTTTGAGCCGGACGGGACGCTGGTGATCGGCGAGCCGGATTATACGGTACCGCCGGTGGCAACGCTGGTGCTGGATGGTGAGCGCACCAACGTGGAGGAGATGGCGGTGGTGCGCGACATGACCAGCCGGTATAGCCAGGTGACGGTTTACGGCCAAGCGGCGGGTGACGGTGAGGATGGCGTGGTGCACGTGGTGGGCCGGGCGACGGATGAGGCGGTGCGGGTGAAGCGGCATAAGGTGGTGGTGGACGGCAATTGCGAGACCACGGCGCTGGCCACGGCACGCGCGCAAAAGCTGATCGGTGACGGCCGGATGGCGGGCACCCGGATTTCGGTACGGGTGAGCGGCCACCGGGCGGGAAACGGGCAGGTGTGGACGCCGGGCATGCGGGCGGTGCTGGAGTGCCCGGACAAGCGGGTGAGCGGGATCTGGTACTTGATCCGGCGGACGTTGAGGCTGACCCGTTACGAAGGCAAGATCACGGAACTGCATTTTATCGAGGATGGCAGCTGGATGCTGCACCTGGCTTATCTCAAGGCGAAGCGCCGCAACGATTTCCACAAGCGGCGCGGGAGCTACGTTAAATGAACCCGAGCGCGATACGCAACCTGATTGACCGGGCGCTGCTGGGCGTGCGCCAGGCTGTGCGTGCAAAACTCTATGGATTGACTGGAAGCCGGATCATGCTTGGCCAGGCAGAGGCTTTGAGTGGCGATAAATTCCAACGCGCTGAATATTTCCAGCAGGCCGGTTTTCGTTCCAGACCTCTGAAAAATGCGGAGGTCATTATTATTCCTTTGCACGGAAAGAGCGCTCACGGCGTGATTATTTCCTGTGCCAATGGCCAGCTGCACGTGGCCAACATGCAGGATGGAGAGACAGCCATATTCAATGAAACAGACGGCCATTTCATCTACCTGAAGAACGGCCGTATCATCGAGATCAGCTGCGACACGCTGAATATCAATGCGGCGGTGGCGGTGAACATTAATTCTCCGGTGCTGCATGCGACGGCGAGCAGTTCGGTGACTTTGACCTCGCCGCAAACCACCATGAGTGGCAACGTGAGCGCGACCGATATCTACGCCAGCGGGACTTCAGTACGCGGGCACCACCATACCGAGCATGACGGGCCGAACACTTCCAGCGCGATTGCCTGACCTTTAGCCGGTTGCGCGACCGGCGTCGCGGTGTTGCCGGCGCCTGGTTAAACGCATGATGCTGCATCATGACGGCCGGCCTCCGACAACCTGGGATCGATCCCCGATCTGCCGATTATAGCGGCAGCTCCAGCTTTAACCTGCTCAACGCGGTTTACGTGCGCATTATCACGCCGCGCGGCTCCTATTGGGATGATGAGAACTTCGGATCGCGCTTGCACTTGCTGCAGCGCGAGAAGGATTTGTCGAACCGCTCGGTGCGGGCCAAGGAGTACGTGGCCGAGGCGTTGCAGCCGCTGCTGGACGATGGGCGCGCGGATAGCAACGAGACGGTGACCGAGCAGCGCGGGGATGGGCGGCTGCGGATTCTGGTCAAGGTGTTGCAGGCGGGCGAGCAGGTGGCCCAGCTTGAGTATTTCGTCGGGGTGGAGTGATGCCTTATACCACCCTAAATTATCAGCAAATCCGCGACAGCATCCTGACTTCGATGCTGGGGCTGAACAGCCAGATCGCGGTGGATGCGGATTCCGATTTTTATCTGCGCGCGAGCGGTGTGGCCAGTGCCTGCGAGGGGCTTTACCAGCACCAGGCGTGGATCGTTAAGCAGATTTTTCCCGATACTTCCGATATTGAAATGCTGGAGCTGCATTGCGCGCAGCGCTTGATCAAGCGCCTGGCGGCGACGGCGGCGACCGGCACGATACGCATTACCGGCACGGCCGGGGCGACGGTGCCGATCTATACGGCGGCGAACCATAGCAGCGGACTGGCTTATCAGACCTCGGCGGCGGGAACGATCGGGGTGGACGGTTCGGTGGATATTGCGGCGGTGGCGATGCTGCCAGGGTCGCTTTCCAACCAGCCGGACAATACGGCGGTGACGCTGACCGATGCACCGGCCGGCGTTGACAGCAATGCGGTGCTGCTGACGATGGGGAGCGGCTCGGATGTGGAATCTCCGGCCGCGCTGCTGGCGCGTTACCTGGACATCATCCGTTACCCGTCTGCCGGTGGAAACAAGTTCGACTGGCGGCGCTGGGCGAAGGAGGTGCCGGGGGTGGTGGATGCGTTTGTCTACGACCTGCGGCGCGGGAACGGGACGGTGGACGTGGCGATTATTTCGACCAGCGGGATACCTTCAACGCAATTGCTGGATGACGTGACGGCGCACGTGGAGAGCGTGCGGCCGGTCGGGTTGCGGGGTTGGATGATCCTGGCGCCGACAGCAAATGTGCTTAATGTGGCTGCCGATGTTGTGCTGGATGGGACGCGATCGCTGGCGCAGGTGTCGGCGGATTTTAGCGCGGCGCTGACGCTTTATATCGGTTCGCAACCGCCGGGCACGGTGATCCTTAAAAGCCGGATCGAGGCGATTCTTTCCAATATCCAAGGGGTGCGCGACCGGGTGGTGACCAGCCCCAGCGCCAACGTGATGCCGCTAGTGGATGCCAGCCACCTGGAGTGGGTGCAGCTTGGGACGGTGACGCTGACGCAGCCATGAGCCAACACGCCGATCTGCTTGCCCGCTTGCTGCCGCCGGTCAGTTATGACCCTGTGCAGCCGCGCCTGGCGGCGGAGCTGGAGGCGGCGGGGACGGCTTTGGACAAGGTGCAGGCGGATGCAAAGCTGTTGCGCGATGCGATGACGCCGATGACTTGCCCGGAAGCTTTGCTGGATGACTGGGAGCGTTTTCTTGGATTGCCGGCGTGCCCTTACCTGGACGTGCAATCCCGACGCGACCGCTGCACGGTGAAGATCAACCTTTCGCCGGCGCGGCTGGATAAGGACTGGTTTATCTGGGTAGCGGCGTTGTGCGGCTACCCGGGCGTGACGATTGATGAGCTGGATTACTTCCAGCTTGATTTAAGTGAGATGGATACGACGCCTATGGGCGAAGACGGCGACCAGTTCGTGTGGATCATGAAGGGTTTGCCGACCGATGCCGGGGTGGTAAAGCCGGCTTACCTGCCGGGCTGCGGGTTGGGGATCGAGGAGCCGCGCGTGGAGCTGTTCGAGCTGGATTACGACACGATGGACGATACCCCTTTTGCGGTGGATGCGCAGGGGACTTTGCAGAGTTTGATTGCCACGCTGAAGCCGGCACAGACGCTGGTACTTTTTGAGCCATAGGAGGCAATAGTTATGTGGAAACCCGCAGCAGGAGAATTCCCGTTTCCAAACCGGGCGGCGCTGCCCAGCCCGCTGGTGAATACCGTTATCAACGAGCTGGTGAACGTGGCGACGATGAACGGCGCAGCGTTGAGCGGATCGGGTGGGAGCGAGACGCAGATCAGGGATGCGATTATGGCTTATGTGGCCAGCATGCTTCCGACAAGTGTTGGTGACGTTACTATTGGATATACCACGACCGGGAATATTTCTCTTTCAGGCCTTGGCACACAGGCGGGAGGGGATTGGACTGCGGCTTTGGCCGCTGGCGACATTGTGCTGGCCAAAGACCAGGCGACCGCCTCGCAAAACGGTTGGTATGTCGCTGCAAGCGGCGCATGGGCGAGAGCAAGTTGGGCTGATGTGTCGGCGGAGGTTCAGCTTAAAAATGGATCGCTGACGCGCATTGCAGGCGGGGTAACGCTGGCAGATAGCTTGTGGATGTTGACGACTGACGGCACGATCACGCTGGGGACAACGGGTCTGACGTTTTCCAGGGAAGATAGTACTCCAGGAATTTATGGCCCTTTATCTGTTCCGACAGGGACAACTCTTACAGTCGGCAGTGCCAATTACCTTAACTACTACGTCGGCGTGTCGGCTGGGTCATGGACGATGCCATCAGCTGCAGCTACTCCCACCAGCAAACCTATTGCCATCTCCAATCTTGGCGTTGGCGTTTTAACGCTTAATGCGGTAGGCGGTAGCAACTTTTATGCTCGAGGGGTCGGTGGAGCAGTAACTATTAATTTAGCCCAGGGGGAATCAGTCTCGCTGGTTTCAGATGGGGCTAATTGGATACAGCTCAATGGAAATCAGGTGCCTCTTGGCGTCAACCAGACATATCAGGATATGTCTGGAAGTCGTGCTGTTAACACCACGTATACGAACAGTAAAAGTCGGCCAAGATTCGTGTTGGTTTCTTCTGGAGTTGTTAATTCAAATTACTATTTTTATATCAATGGATCTGCAGTAGCTATGAGAGGAAATACCTCAGGAACAAGTATAGGTGGGTTTTGTATGATTATTCCGCCCGGAGCCACCTATTCCATGAATGCGGCCTCCTACAACTATTGGTGGGAGCTAGATAGTTAGAAAGGATATTAAGACATGAAGCACTTTAAAGACCCAGTAAACGATGAGATATTTGCCTATGAAGAGGATGGCAGCCAGGACGACTTTATCAAGCCAGGGCTGGTGCCGATTTCGGATGAGGCGCTGGCGGTGCTTCGGGCATCCAAGGTGTCGGCCAGTGATTTGATTCGGCAGCAGATCGCGGCGCTGGAGGCGGAGGCGGATACGCCGCGCCGCCGGCGTGAGGCGATCCTGGGGATTGATGGCGGCTGGCTGGCGGGGGTGAATGGCCAGATCGAGGCGCTGCGGGCGCAGCTTGGGTAAAAGATGACAAGCGTTGTCAATAACACTGGCGTCGACTTGCATGATCCGCAGGGTAATGCGGCGACGGTTACCGTCAAGGATGCGTCCGGGGCAGATAAGATCGCCGCCGCAGTGGTGATGGTTGATGCCAATGGCGAAGTCAGTACGCTCGAGCTGGGCGCGGCATCGCTGGCGGCGCTGGAGAACATCACCGTTGGCGGTACCGTGGCCCTGGATTCCGCTTCGCTGGCTGCGCTTGAGCATGTCTCTATTGATTCCATTGCGCTCCCTGCCGGTGCGGCTACCGAAGCAACGCTCGCCGGCGTTGGCACATCTCTTGGGACTGATGGCGCCGCGCCACCGAGTATTGCCGGTACCGGTGTGCGCGGATGGTTGCGGGGCGCGTTTGAAAAGCTGGAGGCGATCCGTGCCGTACTGGCCGGCACGCTGACGGTACAGGGTACCGTCGGGATCAGCGGCACGGTGGCGGCCAACACTGGGCTGGCGCAGCCGCTTACCGACACGCAACTGCGGGCTGCTGCTGTTCCAGTTAGTGGCACGGTGGCGCTGGATGCTCCCAGCTTGGCAGCGCTGGAAAATATCAACGTGGGCAACTTCCCAGCAACACAGCCGGTATCGGCTGCCGCGCTACCACTTCCAGCCGGCGCTGCTACCGAAACGACGCTTGCAGGGATCAACGGCAAGCTGCCGGAGTTGTCAGGCGGGCGCATCCCGGTTTCACTTCCCCCAGGCGGTAGCGGCCTGACTGATCTGGAGTTGCGTGCTAGTCCGGTTCCAGTTTCTCTTGATGCAGCGGATGGCACACAGCTTTATTCAGGCACACTTAATACCGTTGGTGCGGGCACGCAGCTTGATACGACGGGATTCCATTCCGTGGCGATTCAGGCCTCCGGGGTTGGAACGTACACTTGCTATTTCGAGGGTAGCAACGACGGTACGGCTTGGGATGAGCTGATGTTCCTACCGCTGGATGATTTCAGCTTGCGCGATACCATTGTGATGCCGGGTAATTATTCGCTGAAGACCTCAACGAAGTACATCCGCTACAGCATTCAACAGATCACCGGTAACCTGACGTTAAATATCGTGGGGCGGGCCACGGCGGGGCCGTCCGCTGCCGAGAACCTCTCAATGGCTTTATCCAGCGAGCAGAACATGCCGCTGGGCGTATCGCTGAAGGATGGTTTGAAAACCGATGCGAATAAGGCGCTGGTGCTGAGTGACGGGGTGCAGTATAACTATTCGGCATTGACCGGAAGCAATGAGCCGCTGACTATTGACTGTACCGGGTATCAGTCTCTTTCTGTGCATTTGACGGCTGGCTCCGCAACAGTTTCAGCAAGCAATGACGGCGTAAACTGGGTGACACGGTACGTGTTCCCATCTGGCAGTGGGGCTTTGCCAGCTAGTTCTATTTCATCGGGGACAATAGGGTTAATACCCATCAGCAGCAAGTTTTATCGAATAACGCCTACAGGATTCCCCGCTAACGCCTCGATTGTATTGAAAACAGGCTCAGTCATCCCGCAGGAGCTTTATAACGGGTATGGCGTAACAAACATCACCCACGTTAATGGCACCCTTGTTACAGCCGGGCAGCTACCCGTAAGCCTAGCCAACATCAACGGTATAGCAACGGTTACCGGTGGTGTTGCCGGGCTTCTCGCCGTTGGGGGCAATACCCCGATTGGCGTTGGCCCCACATCCTACCCTGTGCTGACCGGAGGGGTTGATCCCTCCGGCCTTGCCCGTCGAGTTCTCACCGACAGCTACGGGCGTATTCAAACAACTTCCGTTGGCGTAGATCAGGCCAACATCCAACGCCAACTTGGCGTCATCAGCCCTACCTATCAAAACCAGCCCGCGCAGAATGTGCAGGATACCTCGCAGTTTGAAGGGGCTTCGCAGATTGAGCTGCTGGCGCAGATTTTGTTGGAGCTGAAAATTCTTAACCAGCAAATGTTTTCCATCCCGTTGTTGCTCAATTCGGGAGCCGTTAATGCGGACGAGCCTTCAGCATTCCGTTCCGACCCGACCATTTTTAACCAGTAAAGGAGAATTACCATGCTTGTGCAAGGTCAAGTAGGCCCAGTAGCTTCCACTCAGTCCCTCAGCCCAGGTATTCAGGCACCAGCCCGCGCGGGCAACATGGGCGATCTCATCGTGTCCGAACTTCACGGGCGGTACTACGAGGCAGCTTATCGCCGCGCGCTTTTCAACGCAGCTAATCAAGCTGCCCAGGCCACTTCGGTTGCACTTGCTACGGCTTATACCGGGCTGGTGCTGAGTAATCCGATTGGTTCTCCGGTAAATCTGGTGCTGAACAAGGTTGGCATTGCGCTGACTGCCGCGCCGGCCGCCATCGCGGCCATTGGCCTGATGGCCGGTTACAACAGCGGCGCCAATGTGACGCATACGACGCCGGGAACGCCGCGCAATAAATTCTTCGGCGCTGGCGCGGCCGGTTCCGGTTTGGTGGATACCGCAGCTACCCTACCGACTGCTCCAGTGCTGGTGGAGCCGCTGATGGGCGGGTTTACCGCTGCGGCATTGCCTGGCGTTGGCCCGGCTCTGGTGGACGTTGAAGGCGGGTTGATCCTTCCTCCCGGTGCCTACGCGGCAATCTACAGCTTAACCTCCATCACTGGCTTGTTCTCGTTCGACTGGGAAGAAGTTCCGGTGTAATCAACAGGCCGTCCCGTTTTTGGGGCGGCCTAGTTAGGGATTGCGATGACGACCAAAATCAAGATGCTACAGGGGCAGGAAGTTCAGGGTGTGACTTATGTGCCTTGGGACGTGGTGGTTTTTGATGCCGACGCGCTGGCGATGGATATTGTTTCGTCCGGGATGGCGAGCTTATCGTATGACGCCAGCAATAAAAACCACTCGGATGAGCTGGTTAAAATCAGCCAGGAACAATAGCCGTGCTGCTTTGGTTATGGCGCCGTGTTCCTTCTTTAAAGCCGCGCACTTTTTGCTTTAAGGGTGGGGACGTGACAGCGCTGGCTGTTTTGGATTCCGGTGTGATAGCCATCGGCGGAAGGTTTGATTCGCGGGCTATTGAAGCAACCAGGATGAGTTCTTGCGTGATGGCTGTTGGCGGGCAGCTGGATTCTCGGCCTGTTGGAATTTCCACTTTTTTATCGGAGCCGTTCTGTGTCTGTAGATGCTAGTTTTCTTGTCGGTTCGACGGTACGGATTCCGCTTGCTGTCCGTGATATTACCGGCCAGCTTGCCGATCCGGGTGGTTTGGTGCTGAGAATAAAGCCGGCTGGTGGCACGTTGCAAACCATGACCTATGGTGCAGGGGCGGATATTGTGCGCGATTCTATGGGGATGTATCACGCGGATATCTTGCTTTCCGTGCCAGGCGTGTTGCGCTGGCGCTGGGAGGCTTCGGCGCCTAACCAGGGAGCGTTTGAAGGTGCTTTGAACGTAGATAAAAGCGAAGTTGTTTAGAGAGAGCGACCGGAGCTGTGCGTCAACACGGCCCCGGCCACTTAGTACACAGAATAGTCCTGTGAGCCAAGCCAAGGCTCCCTGCCACGTCGACGCGGCAATGGGAGCCTAGCACAAACCAATACCATCAAGAAAGGCTCACGATGTCGGCTTTACCTATTATTCCCTGGCTGGGCGGTAAGCGCCGGCTGGCTGATCGGCTTATTCCACTGTTTCCACCCCATGAATGCTACGTTGAGGTGTTTTGCGGCGGGGCGGCGCTTTACTTCATCCGGCCGATTCCGGCCAAGGTCGAAGTCCTGAATGATTTCAATAGTGACCTGGTGCGTTTGTATCGAGTGCTGCAGAACCATCTGCAGGAATTCATTCGCCAGTTCGAGTTTGCTATCAGCAGCCGGCAGGTCTTCGAGTGGGAAAAAATGACCCGGCCGGAAACCCTGACCGACATTCAGCGCGCAGCGCGTTTCTATTACCTTCAGCAGCACGCCTTTGGCGCCAAAGTCTCTGGCCAGAATTACGGCACAGTCACTGAGGGCAGCGGGTTCGATATCACCAGAATCGGCGAAAGCCTGACGGCCGCATGGCGCCGCCTTGGTGGCACGAATATTGAGAACCTCGACTGGTACGATTGCATGAAACGCTACGATCGCGAGCACACCTTCTTCTATTGTGATCCTCCGTACTGGGAGACCGAGGGCTATGGCGTGCCGTTCGAGTTCGAGCAGTACGAGAAGATGGCCGAGTTCATGAGGTCATGCAAGGGTAAGGTGATGGTTAGCATCAACGACCATCTAGACATCCGCCGCGCCTATTCCGGCCTGACGATTTTCGACGGTGATGCGCTGGGGATTAAGTACAGCGTGGGAAATGCTCACGGCACGCCTGAATCCAGCCGTGAGCTGGTGATTACGAATTACGATCCGAACAATATGGGCGGGTTATTTTGATTCGGTGCTGCTATGCAGTGCGAGGTACTTTTGCTTTGTTCGCAATTATGTTTTCTGCTGTGAAAATAGCTTAAACTTAATTTATCTCGCAAATAGCGCCTGATTTTTCGCGCGCGGCTTCAAGTTACCTTATTTTGGGCAAGCAAAATAAGGTAACTCGCCAGTCGGGCGAGACCGACGATTTTGAATTGAAATCACTGGATGGCCGCTGCGCTTCGCTTGCTCGAAACTCGCCTTCGGCTCGTTTTCCGGGTCAAGCCCGGAATGACGAAATTCCCCTCTCCCCAGCCCTCTCCCGCTTGCGGGCGAGGAGGTTATTCGTCTCCCACAAGGTGAGAGGGGGTAGAGGCGAAAAACGCCTCCACATCGGCCACATCCCGCGTCCGCTTCATCGGTGGCAAACTCTGCCAGATGCGCTTGCCGTAATGCTTCTCTACCAGGCGGGGGTCGCAGATCATCAGCACACCACGGTCGGTCTCGTCGCGAATCAGCCGCCCGGCGCCCTGTTTGAGGGTGATGACGGCGTAGGGCAGCTGGTATTCCATGAAGGCGTTTTTGCCTTCGGCGTTCATCTTGTCGATGCGCGCCGCCAACACCGGATCATCCGGCGGGGCGAACGGCAACTTGTCGATGATGACCAGCGACAGCGCCTCGCCGCGCACGTCCACGCCTTCCCAGAAGCTTTGCGAACCCACCAGCACGGCGTTGCCGAGGCGGCGGAAGCGGTCCAGCAGCTCGCTGCGCGAACTCTCGCCCTGCAGCAGCAATGGATAGTTCAGCCCTTCGCGCTCGAAGGCGTCCTTGAGCAGGGCGTGGATGTCGCGCATGGCCCGCAGGCTGGTACACAGCACGAAGGCGCGGCCCTGGCTGGCGCGGATGGCGGGCAGCGCCAGCGCTGCCACTGCGGGCACGTATCCAGGACTATTCGGCGGCGGCATACCTTGCGGCACGTACAGTACGGATTGGCTGGAGTAGTCGAACGGGCTGTCCCAACGCGCGGTGACGGCTTGCGGCAGACCCATCTGGCCGAGGTAGTGGCCGAAGTCGCTTTTAACCGCCAGCGTGGCTGAGGTGAATATCCAGCCGCGCGGGTGACCTTCCATCTGTTTGCCGAAAATGTCGGCGATGGACAGCGGCGTGGCGTGCAGCTGCACCGACTGCGTGAACACTTCTACCCAGCGCACCAGGTTGGCGTTGGCGCCGGCCTGCCAGCTCTTGAGCTGGTCGCGCAGCAGCAGCGCGCGCTGCCAGCAGTTTTTCAGCACCGGGTCGCGCTCGGCCTGGGTTTCCAGCACGGCGGCCAAGGCTGTGAGCTTGTCCAGCATGGCGGCAAAGGCGTCGTCGAAACCCTTGCGTTCCAGCGCCTTCTGCACCGGCATACGCGCGCCGTCCAGGCCGAACACCAGACGGAAGTCGCGCGTGGCTTTTTCCAGCGCGGCAGTGGCTTCCGGCAAGGCCAGGCAATCCTTGGCGCTGGTGAGGTGTTCGGCAAAGGCGTCGCGCGCCAGGTCCATGATCTGGCTAGTGGAAACATCCTCGCCGAAGAATAGCCCGGCGGTTTCCGGCAGTTGGTGGGCTTCGTCGAAGATCACCGTGTTGGCGGCGGGCAGCAGCTCGGAAACGCCTTCGTCGCGCAGCATGACATCGGCAAAGAACAAGTGATGGTTGACCACCACCACGTCGGCCGCCAGCGCGCGTTTGCGCGCTTCCATGACGAAGCATTCCTTGTAATGCGCGCATTCCTGGCCGATGCAGTTGTCGCGGGTGGAGGTCACCGCCGGCCAGATGGTGGCGTTTTCCGGCACTTCCGGCAGCTCGCTCTTGTCGCCGCTGCCGCTGGTTGCGGCGAAGTTTTGGATGACGTGCACATAGCGCGCGTCTTCCCGATTCAAAAAACGCCCCTCGTTGGCGGCGCGCTCCAGGTGGAAGTGGCAGACGTAGTTGGCACGGCCCTTGAGCATGGCCACGGTGACCGGCACCTTGAGCGCGTCGCGCACCGCCGGCAGGTCGCGGTTGAACAGCTGATCTTGCAAGGTCTTGGTGCCGGTGGAGATGATGACCTTGCCACCCGACAGCAGCGCGGGGACGAGGTAGGCGAAGGTCTTGCCGGTGCCGGTACCGGCCTCCGCTACCAGCACGCTGTTGCCCTGGATCGCCTGGGCGATGGCCTGCGCCATTTCTAGCTGCTGCGCGCGCAGGCGGTAGCCGGGGATGGTTTCGGCCAAGGGGCCGTCGGCGGCAAAATAGCGGGAGAGATCGGTCATTCAGGGGGTACAGCTGTTGAATAACAAATGCCGGAGTTACCCGGCATTTGTTATTCAGACCTGGCCATTTTGGTTTTGCGCTGCTCCGCCATCAGGATCACCTGGCGGCGCTGGTCGTCGCGCAGCTTGGGCCACACGCTGATTTCGTCCAGGGTGCGGTAGCAGCCTTCGCACAGCCCGGCCTTGAGGTTGATGCGACAGTTGCCGATGCAAGGGGACGGGATGGTGATCATGGCACTATTCCAGCAGAAGTCTCAGTTCAGCTCAGTCTACCATGGCACTGCTTGTACTTCTTGCCGGAACCGCACGGGCAGGGGTCGTTGCGGCCAATCTTGGTGCCGGCGCGCTCGAACGGTTGCTGTGCCTCGGTTTCTTCCGCCGGTGCGGCGGCCAGCGCTTCGTCGTAGTCAGCGTGCTGGTACTGCACGTTTTCCAGCTCGGCCGGTTTTTCCACTGCTTCCACGTCGGCTTCGCTCTTGATCTGTACCATCATGGTGATCTGCGTGACTTCGCGCTTGATGGTGTCGAGCAAGTTGGAGAACAGCTCGAACGCCTCGCGCTTGTATTCCTGCTTGGGGTTCTTTTGCGCGTAGGAGCGCAGGTGGATGCCCTGGCGCAGATGGTCGAGCGCGGCCAGGTGCTCGCGCCAGTGGTTGTCCAGGCTTTGCAGCATGACGGCGCTTTCGAACTGGTGCATGACGTCGGCGCCGGCCTGTTCCACCTTGGCCTGGTAGGCCTCGGCGGCGCCCGCCACGATGCGCTCGTGCAGGGTTTCTTCGTGCAGGTCGGGTTCCTTTTCCAGCCATTGCTGGATGGGGAATTCCAGGCCAATTTCGGCTTGCAGCGATTTCTCCAGCGCCGCCACTTCCCACTGTTCTTCCATGCTGCCGGGCGGGATGTGCTGCGCCATCAGGTCGGTGATGACGTCGTTGCGCATGGCGACGATGGTGTCGGCGATGTTGGCGGCTTCCAGCAATTCGTTGCGTTGCTGGTAGATCACCTTGCGCTGGTCGTTGGCGACGTCGTCGTACTCAAGTAACTGTTTACGGATATCGAAGTTGCGGCCTTCCACCTTGCGCTGGGCGTTCTCGATGGCGCGCGTCACCCAGGGGTGCTCGATGGCTTCGCCTTCGGGCATTTTCAGCCGTTCCATGATAGCGGCTACGCGGTCGGAGGCGAAAATGCGCAGCAGCGAATCTTCCAGCGACAGGTAAAAGCGGCTGGAGCCGGGGTCGCCCTGACGGCCGGAGCGGCCGCGCAGTTGGTTGTCCACCCGGCGCGATTCGTGGCGCTCGGTGCCGATGATGTGCAGGCCGCCGGCGGCCAGCACCTGGTCATGAATCTTTTTCCACTCAGCCTTGACGGCGACGATGCGCTCGGGCTTTTGTTCCGCAGACAGGCTTTCGTCCGTCTCCACTTTGAGTACGTCAGCTTCCGGGTTGCCACCCAGCACGATGTCGGTACCACGGCCGGCCATGTTGGTGGCGATGGTAATCATGCCGGGGCGCCCGGCCTGAGCGATGATGTGCGCCTCGCGTTCGTGCTGCTTGGCGTTGAGCACCTGGTGCGACAGTTTCTCCTGATCCAGCAGGCCGGAAATCAGCTCGGAGTTTTCAATCGAGGTGGTACCGACCAGCACCGGTTGGCCGCGCTTCTGGCAATCCTGGATGTCCTCGATCACCGCCTGGTATTTCTCCTTGGCGGTGCGGTAGACCTTGTCCATCGCGTCCTGGCGGATCATGGCGTTGTTGGTGGGGATGACCACCGTTTCCAGGCCGTAAATCTGGTTGAACTCGAAGGCTTCGGTATCGGCGGTGCCGGTCATGCCGGACAGCTTGCCGTACATGCGGAAATAGTTCTGGAAGGTGATCGAGGCCAGCGTCTGGTTCTCTTTTTGGATAGGCACGCCTTCCTTGGCTTCCACCGCCTGGTGCAGGCCGTCCGACCAGCGGCGGCCTGTCATCATGCGGCCGGTGAATTCGTCGACGATGACGATTTCGCCATCGCGCACTACATAGTGCTGGTCGCGGTGGAACAGCGACTGCGCACGCAAGCTTGCATACAGGTGGTGCACCAGGGTGATGTTGGCGGCGTCATACAGGCTGCCGCTGGTGAGCAGGCCGGTTTGCATCAGCAGCGCCTCGGCATGCTCGTGGCCTTGCTCGGACATGATGACTTGCTGTGATTTCTCGTCCACCCAGAAATCGCCCTCACTGTCTTCCTTTTCCTGGCGGTTCAGCTTGAGCGCAACGGCATTGATGGCGGTGTAGAGCTGCACGCTGTCCTCGGCCTGGCCGGAGATAATCAGCGGCGTGCGCGCCTCGTCAATCAGGATGGAGTCCACTTCATCCACCACGGCGTAGTTGAGGCTGCGCTGCACGCGCTCGCCTATGCTGTAGACCATGTTGTCGCGCAGGTAGTCGAAGCCGAATTCGTTATTGGTGCCGTAAGTGATGTCGGCGGCATAGGCCTGCTGCTTGGCATCGTGCGGCATCTGCGACAGGTTGACGCCATAGGACAGGCCGAGGAAGTTGTACAGCTTGCCCATCCAGGCGGCGTCGCGGCTGGCCAGGTAATCGTTGACCGTCACCACATGCACGCCCTTGCCAGCGATGGCATTGAGGTAGACCGGCAGGGTTGCTACCAGGGTCTTGCCTTCGCCGGTACGCATTTCGGCGATCTTGCCGTAATGCAGCACCATGCCGCCGATCAGTTGCACGTCGAAATGGCGCATGCCAAGTGCGCGGCGGCCGCCTTCGCGCACCACGGCGAAGGCTTCCGGCAGCAATTTGTCGAGCGATTCGCCTTGCTGATAGCGCTGCTTGAATTCTTCCGTCTTGGCGCGCAACTGCTGGTCGGAAAGCGCCTTGGTGGCGTCCTCCAGCGCGTTGATGGTGCGTACCGTTTGCGAATATTGTTTGATCAGGCGCTCGTTGCGGCTGCCGAAAATCTTCTTGAATACCGTGGATAACATAAGGGGATGCCGATTTTCCGCCGTGGCGGAACTTTCTGAAATTTAAATGGAGAAAATGCTAGCTGTTACGGTTCTGCAAATACTTGCGCGGATCCAGCGCCACCCCATTGAGGCGTACCTCAAAATGTAGGTGCGCGCCGGTGGAACGCCCGGTGTTGCCGACTTCGGCGATCAATTGCCCTTTTTCCACCCGGTCGCCCGGCTTGACCAGCATGCGCGAAATGTGGGCATACCGCGTTTCCAGCCCAGAGCCATGATCCAGCTTGATAATATTACCATAATCCGGCGTGGCTTCGGCCTCGCTGACGATGCCGCCGGCCGCGGCGTAGATTGGCGTGCCTTTTTCCGCAGTAAAATCCAGTCCTTCATGGAACGCCATCTGGCCGGTAAAAGGATCGGTGCGCCAGCCGTAGCTGGAGGAGTTGTAGCCCACGTCCACCGGGGAGCTGTTGGGAATGATGTTCTTGTTGAGTTTCTGTTGCAGCAGCAGCGCTTCCAGCACGCTGAGACGCTCGCTGCGATCTTCCAGTTGGCGGGTCAGATCGGCGATTTGCGCGCCGATTTCCTGCACCGACAGGCTGTATGCATGCAACAATGGGCCGCCTTGCCCCGGCGGGAGTACGCTGCCTTCAAGGTCTTTATCCTTGATCCCGGCCATCTTGGCCAGGCGTTCGCTCAAGGCATCCAGCCGCATTATGCGCGCCTGCAACTGGCCGAGTTGCAGCGCCAGCGCATCCAGGTGTGCCTGCGAGTTGTCGCGCACGGCGTTGATCAAGCGCACCGGCAGCAGGGCCTGCACACCGTGGTGCTCGCCGGCCGGCTGTGGCAGAATGAGAGCGGCGGTCAACAGCGGCGGCACGATGAGCAAGGCCGCCAGCAGCAGCAAGCCCTGCCGCAGCGTAAGTGTCCTGGCTTTTGCCATGTTGTTGGATACGAAAATGATGTTCAAGCATTTCCCCTTACTGAAAGGTTCCCGGCATGCGGCGTCTTGGCGCATTGTTCAAGGACAGCTCTGAGCTTCAGTCCCTGGCAAGCCAGTCCGGCAAGTTAGCCGGATTGCAACAGTTGTGGCTCGGCGTGGTGCCGCCGCCGTTGCGTCCCTATACCTGCGCCGGCGGGTTACAACACCGTCGCATTACCGTTTTTGCCGATAACGGCGCGGTGGCGTCCAAGCTCAAATTACTGGCGCCCAGCCTGCTAAAAAACTTGCAAATCAAAGGGGTGGAAGTTACTTCAATTCGCGTCGAAGTGCAAGTCCAATCGCGGCCCCGCGCCAATGCTGGGCCTGCGCGCCACCTCAGCCGGCAGGCCTGCGCCACGCTGGACGAGTTGGCGCAAAAACTGCCCGATTCGGCCCTGCGCGAGTCGCTCCAACGACTGGCAAAACGGGGCTGATGGTGGAGTTTTTACTTTACCTGCTGACCGGGGCTTGCACCGGCCTCTTGTCCGGGCTGCTGGGCATCGGCGGCGGCCTGGTGATCGTGCCCATGCTCCTGCTACTACTCGCGCCGCACCACGTTCCTGCGCAACACCTGATGCATGTGGCGCTGGGTACTTCGCTCGCCACCATCATCTTCACCGCCATTTCCTCGGCGCGCGCGCACCACCTGCGCGGCGGCATCAATTGGCCGATCGCATGCCGCATTACGTCCGGCGTCGTGCTTGGCACCCTGGGCGGAGCCTGGCTGGCGGCGCAGTTGCACACCGAATGGCTGAAACTGTTTTTCGTTATTTTCGTTTTTTATGCCGGCACCCAGTTGTTGCTTGGTTTCAACCCGCCGCCCAGCCGCAGGCTGCCTGGCAAAGCCATCATGTTCGGCGCCGGCAATGTGATCGGCATCGTTTCCAGCCTGGTCGGCATTGGCGGCGGCACACTATCGGTGCCGTTCCTGCTGTATTACCAATGCCCGATGCGCGAAGCGGTCGGCACCTCCGCCTTCATCGGCTTGCCGCTCGCCATCGCCGGCGCCGTGGGTTACGCCATCATGGGCTGGGGCGTGGCGGGGTTGCCGCCTTACAGCCTGGGTTTCGTCTATCTGCCGGCCGTGGCCGGCATTACGCTGGCCAGCATCGTGACCGCACCCTACGGCGCGAAACTGGCGCACCACCTGCCGGTGGCCACGCTGAAAAAACTGTTTGCGCTACTGTTGTATACGCTGGGGCTGAAAATGCTGTGGGGCTTGCTGTGAGCGCTGACGTGATCGTGGCCGAGCATCTGAGCAAGAATTTCGACCGCATCACGGCGGTGGACGACATCAGCTTTAGCGTGCGGCGCGGCGTGACCACGGCGCTGCTGGGCGGCAACGGCGCTGGCAAGACCACCACGCTGGCCATGCTGCTGGGCTTGTTGCTGCCTACCTCCGGCAGCATTCGCATTTTCGGCGAGGATATGCTGAAGCATCGCTACCAGCTGCTGCATCGCATGAATTTTTCCTCGCCTTACGTGGATCTGCCGCATCGGCTGACGGTGCGCCAGAACCTGACTGTTTATGGCCATTTGTACCGGCAGCGCGAACTGGCTGGCCGTATCCGCCAGTTGGCCGACGAGCTGGATCTGGACGCGGTGCTGGATCGGCCTTACGGCAAGCTTTCCGCCGGGCAGAGAACCCGCGTGGCGCTGGCCAAATCTCTGCTCAACGCGCCGGAATTGCTGCTGCTGGATGAGCCGACCGCCTCGCTCGACCCCGATACCGCCGACTATGTTCGCGGCTACCTGGAAGCCTACCAGCGCAACAGCGGCGCCACCATCCTGCTCGCCTCGCACAACATGGGCGAAGTGGAACGGCTGTGTAGCGAGGTGCTGGTACTCAAGCGCGGCCGCATCGTGGATCACGGCGCGCCGCAGGCGCTGATCGCACGCTACGGGCGTAGCAGCATGGAAGAGGTGTTCATCGACATCGCGCGCCAGCCGCAGGAACAGGCGGCGACATGAACTACGCTACCAACCACGATATTGCCTTCTCGCCGCGCCGCATTGGCGCGCTGTTGCTGCGCCACCTTTATTTGCTGGGGGCGTCCTGGCCGCGCGTGCTGGAGATGATTTATTGGCCGACAGTGCAGATGGTGTTGTGGGGCTTTATTACCCTGTTCCTCGCCACTAACAGCAGCTACGTGGCGCAGGCGGCCGGGGTGCTGCTTTCCGCCGTGCTGCTGTGGGATGTGCTGTTCCGCGGGCAGCTGGGCGTGGCGCTGGTGTTCATGGAGGAAATGTATTCGCGTAACCTCGGCCACCTGTTTGTCAGCCCGTTGCGGCCGTATGAAATGGTGTGCGCACTGATCCTGATGAGCCTGATCCGCACCCTGATCGGCGTCGGCGGCGCGGCGTTGGTGGCGATGGTGTTCTTTCACTACAACATTTTCAGTCTGGGGCTGCCGCTGGTGGCCTTCTTCCTCAATCTCATCGTCATGAGCTGGGGTATCGGCCTGTTGGTGGCGGGTATCGTCATGCGCTACGGCCTGGGGGCGGAAAGCATCGCTTGGGTGGCGATTTTTGCCCTGCAGCCCTTGAGTGGCGTGTATTACCCGGTGAGCGTGCTGCCGGGCTGGCTGCAACCGGTGGCGCTGGCCTTGCCTTCCAGCCATGTGTTCGAGGGCTTGCGTGAGCTGCTGTTCAAGCATACCTTCAACAGCGGCATGCTGCTGGACGCGGCGCTGCTCAACTTATTGTTCCTGGGGGGCGGGATTGCTGCCTTCCTGGCGTTTTTCCATGCGGCGCGCCAGCGTGGTTTGCTGCTGCATGTAGGGGAATAGCCAGTTACCGGCCGCCAAAAAACAAACGGCCACCGTTTGCTGGTGGCCGTTCATGTTCAGGCAAGAGACTATTTTTTCTTCTTGCCAGAGTCTTCGACGGCGGGTTCTGCGGCAGGTGCTGGGGCAGCAGCGTTCTGTTTGGCCATCTCGTCGCGCAGGTTGCCCAGCATGGCGTGAATTTGCGCCAGCGCGCCCAAGGGGATGACCAGACGGATGCCAGGGTGCAACGACGGCTTGCCTTCCGGGGTGGCTTCCAGACGCAGGAAATCGAGACGGGCGACGCCATCGCTAATGGCGATATTACCCAGGCGTTCTACAAAAAGATCGTGCATGTTTGCTCCTCTGTCAGATTTTTAAGTTACGGAAATGGGCACAGCAGTTTTATATCGGCGCACCCCACCAAGTACGCAAAGCATAGCCGCATCGGCAGTGCCGCACAAGCGGCTTAACCCAATGCGCGGCACACTTCCCCGAGCAGCGTCTGACCACGGTAAACCAGCCCGCTATAGACCTGCACCAGGCTGGCGCCAGCCTTGATTTTCTCTTCGGCGTCCAGCCCTTGCAAGATGCCGCCGACGCCGATAATGGGGATTTCCTTGCCCAACGCCAGGCTGATCTGCTTGATGACGGCGGTGGATTTAAGCCGCACTGGCGCGCCGGATAATCCCCCAGTCTCCTGCGCGTTGGGTAGGCCTTCCACCCCCTCCCGTGACAGCGTGGTATTGGTGGCGATCACCGCGTCCATTTTGTACTCCAGTAACAGGTCGGCGATCTCAAGGATTTGTTCCGTTTCCAGGTCGGGGGCGATCTTGAGCGCGATGGGGACGTATTTGCCGTGAATATCGGCCAGCTTGGTCTGCTCCTGCTTGAGCGCGGCGAGCAGGCCTTGCAGCGCCTCCTTGTCCTGCAACTGGCGCAGATTCTTGGTGTTGGGCGAGGAGATGTTGACCGCAACGTAGCCGGCGTGGGCGTACACCTTGCGTAAACAGATCAGGTAGTCCTCGGTCGCGCTTTCGATCGGCGTGTCAAAATTCTTGCCGATGTTGATGCCGATGATGCCACGGTAACGCGCCTGCTTGACATTTTCCACCAACGCATCCACGCCGTCGTTGTTGAAGCCGAAGCGGTTGATGATGCCCCGCGCCTGCGGGATGCGGAACAGGCGCGGCTTGGGATTGCCCGGCTGCGGCCGCGGCGTGACGGTGCCGACTTCGATGAAGCCGAAACCCATCGTCGCCAGCGCGTCAATATAAGCGCCGTTTTTATCCATCCCGGCGGCGAGGCCGATCGGATTGGGGAATGTTAGCCCCATCACGGTTCTGGGGCGGCATGGCGACGGGGCGGGGAACAGCAGGCGGGATAAGCCGAGTTGGTAAGCGGCTTGCAGCGCTTGCAGCGTCAGGTGGTGGGCGCGCTCGGCATCGAGGCGGAACAGCAGCGGGCGCAGAGCTTCGTAAATCATGAGCGCCGCCAGATGGTACCTTGCGGCGTGTCTTCCAGCACGATGCCGTGATCCAGCAATTCCTGGCGGATGCGGTCGGCCTCGGCGAAATTCTTTGTCTTTTTGGCGGTGGTGCGTTCGGTAATTAAGCGATTAATTGATAATTCGCCGTACTTAACTGTGCCATCGGTAGAATCTGAAGCGTTTGCAGACTCAACCACTTTTGCATTTATACCTTTACCCTGCAAGAATTCCAGTGGATCTCTCTGTAGGAGCCCCAGTATGCCAGCCAGAGCCTTGAGCCTAGCGGCAGTTTGCGGGTCGCGGGATCTGTTGACTTCGTTGGCAAGGTCGAATAGCACCGCTATCGCTTCCGGGGTGTTGAAGTCGTCGTCCATCGCGGCCTTGAAGCGGGTGGCACTGGTGTCTTGCCAGGCTATTGCCGGCGAGGGCGCCTGCGCTACAACACCGCGCAGCGCGGTATACAAGCGGGTGAGCGCCTGCTTGGCATCCTCCAGGTGCTGGTCGGAGTAGTTGAGCGGGCTACGGTAATGGGCGCGCAGGATGAAGAAGCGCAGCACTTCCGGGTCATACTTTTTCAGCACCTCGCGGATGGTGAAGAAGTTGCCCAGCGATTTGGACATCTTTTCCTCGTCCACCCGCACAAAGCCGTTGTGTACCCAATAATTGGCCATGGTGCAGCCGTGTGCGCCCTCCGATTGGGCAATTTCGTTCTCGTGGTGCGGGAACTGCAAATCCTGGCCGCCGCCGTGGATGTCGAAGTGGTGGCCGAGATGGCGCTCGCCCATGGCGGAGCATTCAATATGCCAGCCAGGGCGCCCTGGCCCCCAGGGCGATTCCCAGGCGGGTTCGCCGGGCTTGACGGCCTTCCACAGCACGAAGTCGAGCGGATCACGTTTGTGGCTGTCTACTTCCACCCGCTCGCCGGCGCGTAAGTCTTCCAGCGACTTGCCGGAAAGCTTGCCGTAGCCAGCGAAGCCGCGCACGGCATAGAACACGTCGCCGTTATCGGCGCGGTAGGCCAGCCCCTTCTCCACCAGCGTGGCGATCAGCGCCAGCATGTCGGGGATGTGGCGGGTAGCACGCGGCTCCAGATCGGGCTTGATGACGCCCAGCGCGGCGGCATCCTCGTCCATGGCGTCTATGAAACGTTGCGTCAGTTCGCCTATGCTTTCGCCATTTTCGGCGGCGCGCTTGATGATCTTGTCGTCAATGTCGGTGATGTTGCGCACGTAGGTCAGATCAAAACCAGAAGCCCGCAGCCAGCGCGCGATCATGTCGAATACTACCATCACACGGGCATGACCCAAGTGGCAGTAATCGTAAACCGTCATGCCGCACACATACATGCGCACCTGGCTGGGCGTGATGGGGCGGAAATCCTGTTTTTCGCGGGCAATGGAGTTGTAGATTTTGAGCATGGAACGGTGCGGATTGTGTGCAGTAACAGCCTGATACTATTGAATTTTGCTTGTTCTGGTTGATAGAAACAGCGACCAAGTATAGCATAACGCCTTTACGCCCATCCCTAATCCCGGGTTTTGCATCCCGGCCGGCCATGTACCTGTTGGAGGATACCCAAATGAAGTCTGCCAGATTCTTTCTCGTCATGTTTGGAATGTTGTTCAGCTTGTCTTCGCTGGCGACAGCTAACCCGCAAATCGAGTTTCGTACCAGCATGGGTAGTTTCGTGGTCGAACTCTACCCGGACAAGGCGCCCCAGACAGTGGCCAATTTCATGCAATACGTGAACACCAGTTTTTACGATGGCACTATTTTCCACCGCGTCGTTGACCAGTATCTTATTCAGGGTGGCGGCCTGACGGTGGACATGGAACATAAAAAGACTTTCGATCCTATTCCCAATGAAGCCGATAATGGCTTGAAAAATGAGCGTGGCACCCTGGCGATGTCGCACAAGTTTGATCCCAATTCCGCCACTTCGCAGTTTTTCATTAATCTGTCCAACAACAAGATACTGGATTATTACCAGCCCGATGCCGCCCACATGGGGTTCTGCGTATTTGGCCGTGTCATCAAAGGCATGGATGTGGTGGAAAAAATCAGCCGTATCCCGACCAAGGCACACGGCCGCGTGCAGGACGTGCCCGAACAGCCGATCGTGATTGAAAAAGCGGCTGCGCTGGAAACCCTGACCGTTGCGGAACTGGAGCCGCAAAAAGTGCCGGAACAGGTGACGACCCAAACGGACACCCAAAAAACCAGCACCAAGAAAAAATCAACTTCTGCAAAAAAAGGAAATTAGCGTGGTAAAACTGCACACCAACTTTGGCGAAATCACCCTGGAACTGGACGCTGCCAAGGCGCCCATCACGGTCGCCAATTTTCTCCAATACGTCGACGATGGATTTTACGATGGCACCATCTTCCATCGCGTCATCGACGGTTTCATGATCCAGGGCGGCGGTTTCGTGCCGGGCATGAAGCAGAAATCCACCAAAGATGATATCAAGAATGAGGCCGACAATGGCCTGAAAAACAAGATTTACACCATCGCCATGGCGCGCACGCCGAACCCGCATTCGGCCAGCAGCCAGTTTTTTATCAATGTCGCCGACAATGACTTCCTCAATTTTTCCTCGCCCACCGCGCAAGGCTGGGGCTATTGCGTGTTTGGCAAGGTCACAGCTGGCACGGAAGTGGTGGACAAGATCACGGCGGTCAAAACCGGAAACAAGGCCGGCCACCAGGACGTGCCGGTGGAGGACGTGGTCATCCAGCGCGCCGAGCGGGCGTAATCCCCTGTGGCGGATAGAACGCATACGCTGCTGATCTCCGATCTGCACCTTCACACATCGCGCCCGCATACCACCCACCTGCTGCTGGATTTTCTGGCAACGACGGCACGTGACGCGCATGCGCTGTACGTGCTGGGCGACCTGTTTGAGTACTGGGCGGGCGATGATGACCTGGACGACCCGTATCACCTGCAAGTAGCGGAGGCCTTGCATACGCTGGCCGAGAGCGGTACCGCTGTTGGCATCATGCACGGCAACCGCGATTTTCTGCTGGGCAGCGCGTTTGCCGCACGTAGCGGCGCTACCCTGCTGGACGATCCGCTAGAAGTCCCCTTCCACGGCCACCGGGTGCTGCTCACCCACGGTGACACTCTTTGCACCGACGACATCGCCTACCAGCAATTCCGCCGCCAGGTGCGCAATCCGGCTACGCAACAGGTCTTCCTGGCACAGCCCCTGGCTGCGCGCAAGGCGCAGATCGAAGGCTACCGCTCGCGCAGCGAGATGGAAAAATCCATCAAGCCGGAAGCCATTATGGACGTCAACCCGCAGGCTGTGCTGGACTTGCTCAGGAGCCACGATTACCCGGAACTGCTGATCCACGGCCACACCCACCGGCCGGGTACGCACCTGATCGAAGTGGATGGGCATCGTTGTACCCGCTGGGTGCTGGGCGACTGGGGTGCCAGTGGTGACTGCCTGCGCCTGGATGCTAACGGCTGTACGCGCCATGTTATTTGCGCTTAGGCGCCGATGAAGAAGGTCATCGTTTGCGTCAACCAGCGCAGCAATCCTGGCCAGCCCTCGTGCGCGGCGCGCGGCGGGGTTGAACTGGCTGACTTGCTGGAGCGGGAAATCCGCCAGCGCAACATTGCCATCACGCTGGAACGTTTCCATTGCCTGGGGCGTTGCGATGACGGCCCCAACCTAAAACTGGTGCCGGGCGGGAAATTCCATAGCGGTGCCAGCCTACTGGATAATGTGGCGGAATTACTACGGGAAATTGAGCTGTTCGCTGGCCGTGGCCAATTAAAGCTTTCCTAGGGTCTGTTCACAGTAATAGATTTGTGTTTACATCCAGGAATTTGGATGAAGGCAATGAGTCGACGCATGTTGGGCGATGCGCAGTGGGCGCGGATCTCGGAGTTATTACCCGGAAAACCGAAC